>Ga0075437_10262_pt2 | contig 15755 bp, 13 predicted proteins | sample MintriMetagenome_FD_74266 | JGI IMG/M metagenome (GOLD analysis project Ga0075437, IMG submission 74266) | Marine eukaryotic communities from Monterey Bay, USA to study complex ecological interactions - Minidiscus trioculatus and... | ecosystem: Environmental > Aquatic > Marine > Unclassified...
TTCTAAAATGCAGGTGTGTCAATATTAACATGTGTTTCCTTAATCTTATATCCCAAGGTTGCAACATGATCAGTTGGTGTACGTTTAGCTTGTCTTAATACCTCTTCATCATTATTGTTGTCGCCTCCTACAACTTGAACTTCGCCATTTGGACCGATGATAATTTCCTTAGCCTTCTTGGATGTACTGCTACTGGTATTGATAAGATCAGTCTCGTCACCCTCGGCAGTTTTGCGTGCCGGGGCTGCAATGTTCATACCATCTGTTTGTTTAATAGCACTACCACCACCAGTTATACTAGATAATGTTGATTCGTCAGCCATTGGTAATGGTACACCTAATAAATTTAACACGGGGTTTACTAATGAAGGATTGGTAGGCCCTAACATTACCCCCGCAGTAAAAGCTAGTGCCATTGTTGTTGTTATAATTGCAATAAAGACACGTACATCTATACTATAGCCTTTCGGAGTTGCATCAACTACAACCTCTTCGAGTCTATCTTGAGGATCATTATTGTTGTTATTCCGCGCCATGATTCTCCTATCTACTGTAAATAATTCTATGTTTGAAGAAATGGTCGACCTTTTGTTTAATATTCTGCTATTCTCAACTCTGCTGTCTAAATTTATATCAACTGATTATCAAACGTACGATACTCATTATTACGTAGAGCGTACGTAAATAGAGAAATAACCACAATATTTTTGAAGATAGAAGAAAGGTATCCTTTCGCACTTCGAACTTCCAAGAAATAATCACTTAGGGTACCAAACTCACAAGATAGGAGGGGATTCAATGTGCCTCTTCATTACTATACTTTAAGTAGTAGAGGAAGCAGCATCCTGACATTGCTTCCAAAACTTTCCTAGGCTTCTCTCGAGAGTTGGACTGGTATCTAAGATATCATCAACACAAACCCCCACATCTTCATAACACTTGTCCCCAACCAAGTCATATACCCACTCTATAGTTTGATTCACAATCTTCTTTTGGTCTTCTTTCACCTTTGTATTATCATTACCATCTCCATCTGTCTCCAAGCCTACAAGATAGGACCATATCTCTTCTCTATATTCATTCAACTTATCTTCCTCTGGTATCCACTCTGCAATCGTCCGTGTCTCTAGTAAGTATCCAACAAGCTTGGCATTTGCAGCACCAAACGCTGAAGCATTCTCTTCACTAACTACAAAGTCTACAGCTTGCCGTATCGCCACACGAGTATATCCACTTAGAAATCTCTGTAACAAAGGTCCGAGCGTTTTATCCAAAGACTTTTTAGATTCCTTGAGGACTTGGTTACGTACCGGACCTAGCAGTGGTAGCTTTGATATGATATTACCAATAACATCCACCTTTAATGTAAATTCAAAGATTGCATCATATAATAACTGTGAGAATAATGAGTTGATGGCATCGGATTCAAGAAACGTTAGAACTGTTTGACGATCGGCGCCAAAACTACTGTTCTCCCCATCGCCTCGTATAGATGAAAGTATACGATTTGTCAGTTCATATCCTAACAAGTCAGCTGGTGTACGTTGATTCTCTTCTCGTAGTCGTTTGACAACCTTATTCCAATACTTTACATATTGTTCATATGTCTTGTCATTAAATATTGATGAAGATGATTCATTGTTGTTGAATAGTAGTTCATATGATATTTGTTTCGCTTCTGATGATGATAGTAAAGATTCTAATGTTTGCTTTGATATATGATTTGCAATGTTTCGTACCTCAGTTCTGGTTGTTTCATCTATATCTTCATCGTCATTACTCGATGCCAATGCAAAAGTTGATGGGTGATATCTTGTGAAGATACCCTCATATTTTCTATGCAGTGGCGGAGCTATCTGCTGTTGAAATCCATGAGTATGTAGTATACAACTCGAGATACAAATAGCAATAAGCAGTGCTCGTAGTACCATTATATATAGTAGCAGAGCTCGCCATCTTCAGGTGTGAAGAGGGTAGGTAGTGATGAGGCGAGGTATTTGACACGGGAGTTGAAGATACAACGGTCATAACCATACATCCCGATCAATAACACAGGCGGTTGAGGATAGAAGGCACCAAAAGGAGGTTATTGCAATCCTACTAATAGCTTTATGAGGTAATTTATATCGTATTTAGTGCACTAAAGTTGTATTATGTTCATGTGTTCATGTGGTGCTCATATTTTTCTATCTCTCCTCATATTTTTCATCTCCGCTTCTTCTATCTACTAAACATCAAACTACATCACAACTGGCAATATCTTATCCTACTCAATACCCAATATGTACTGATGATAAGTGGACGATTAATACCTCTTTTACTAGCAACATCGTCGTCGTCTCGACTTCTAGGATACGCTGCAGCATTTACACCGCCATCATTAATCACGGCCAACACATCTCTTCCTAAACATATCATCATCAATCAAAGTACAAAACTCTTCTCAAATATGTCTTCAGACGAGGTAGAAAAAGCAAAAGTGGCAGCAGAGGAATACAAAAACTCATCAGGTGATGGTGCTGGCCCTGATACAGCTTTTGACATAGAAAGATAACTGGGTGGTATTCCCTTTGCAAATTAGTATTTAAGGTTAACATCAATCATGCCAAAGTCAATCAAAGAACAAGAAAAGGTGGCAGCTGATGCATTGATAGATTTTTCTACTGAAGTAGTACGAATAAATGATACAGAAGAGACCAAAACAAATGATACAGAAGAGGACAAAACACCTATTAATGCAGAAACAAAATATGCAACATCTGCAGCAAAGGAAAAAGCGGTAAAGAAGAATAAAACACCAGCACCAATTGACAAACCAAACAAATCAAAGACTAAGTCTACACCAAGAAGACATAAAAACAAAAAGGTTGACCTTGCACCCCCAAGAGCAGGCGAAGAAGATGTTAGAGCTCTGGTTGCACCGCCCAATACTGCTGTTAAAAAGAAAGCCAGAAGACAATCTCGCACATTATTGAAAAAGATAGATGGTAAGTTAGATGGTATCGATGAAGATGATGAGAAGATAGATGGGGAGGAGAATAAAGATGAAACTAAAGAGGACGATCCTAATAATGAAGATGAGGTTATTGAATTTGACAATAATGGGGATGATGATGGAGGTGGTATTGGTACTGATGGAGAAGATGACGTAAGTATCTAGCATCAACGTACGTATCATATGCACATATATAAATCTCACTTTTGATATTATTCAGGCTCAGAGTAATAAAACTGTGGAAGATGAGGTAAGTTATTTCATATATCATATGCACATATATATCATAGGTTCACTTACCCATTTTTTATATCATTCATCATTCAGACTCAAAGCAAGAAGAAAAGTAAGAATAGCCGTAAGGTGAGCACCAATGGCAGGGCAGCGGCCGGTAAACTTGTTGATGAAAGCCTGATTATAAAATCCGGGACAAGAGAGCGAAGACCAACTACACAATCGGCAGATGATCAGGTTAGTATGATAATGTATGATAATTCAGTATGTTTGTTTCATATGAAGGAGCAGCCTAATAATCTATTTCTACAATACCAGCAAAATGAAACGCAAGTAGTACCTAAATATACAGGTGTGGGAATACAACACAATAAATCCATAAGTTGGTCGGCAAAAGTTGCTAATTACAGCAATAAAAGTGGAGTTTGTATCTTCATTGGTTCATTCACTCTGGCATGTGATGCGGCCCTAGCAATTGATGAAGCCCATAAGTATGCCAATAACAGTACCATCATCACGGATAACTTTGCAACGATTAACGAGTATAAGAAGGCAAGGAGTGCCGAGCTAACGCTCAGGGGATTGACTAGTGGTGACGTTGGTTTGTCAGTTGCTCGTATTAAAGCTGACGCTAAAAAGAAGATGAAAGAATATGCCGCCAAGATTACTAAAGCAAAGAAATCGAAGAAGAAGAAAAGCGATTCATTAGTCGAGGAAGAGAGTACACAGAAAGTGAGCCCCAAGTATGATTTGCTAAAATATGGTGTGGTTCATCCAAATCCAAATCAGATCGGTAAATCAAATCGGCTATGTCGGGTCGTCGTGGATGGTAAGGTATGTCCAATTTCTGCTAAGAAAGTAATATCAGGTACTGGAAAATTGGGGAAAGCAACAGCACGTGCTAGTGGTATCGAAGTGTGCAATGATCATTCGCGTGAAAAAGAAGTAATCAAACTTGCCATCAAGCTCCAAAGGAAACGAAAAGCAGAAGAAGAACCAGCCGCCAATCCCCGTCCAAAGAAGAAGGCTAACTCGGGAGGACGAAAGAAGAAGGCTAACACAGCGCGAGTATCGACTACTACTACGGAAAGAACATCAACAAAACCAGAGCGAGCTCCTTCCAATATAAATACATTTGTTGTTACTCACGAAAAGAAAGTGGATCGAGTTGAACTCATTACACCGCCAAGGCCTGAATCCTTTACTGCGGCATCTACTAGTTTGGAGCCGATACCAGACGACACAATTATCACAATTCCTCAAGGAGATGATTTAGAGTTCAGTCAAATCTTAGATGAGATACAAGGTAATGAGAACATCCCTGAACTCATCATAGAGATGTATGCTCAATTTACAGTATGTCAGAAGAAGTCCAATCATGGACTTGTACATCATCTACATACTGGCATGCCTTTGCACTCATATGGTATCATGTGCCACCATTGCCAAGACTTTAGCAAGTCGGGCTTCTTCTTACCAGAATCTTTGGTGCTTAATAGTGGTACTTTCGTTTATTTGAAGAACATTAATAGAATGTTGAAGCATCTCTTCAATTGTCCACATTTCTCAAATGAGAAATATCAACAATTATCGGATATCACTGATAGAACAGTAGTTTCTGGTATGAATCAATATACAGAAGACTCAACTTTGAAGAGTTTGCAAGTTGTTCTCTGTAATGTACTCAACGACATCTTCATTAATGCCAAAGAGTTGCCTCCGATGGCGTCTGCAGATGGAGAAGCCAAGCCATTAAACTTGGCCAGATGGAATACTAAATCGGTAGGCGAGGTTGGAGAGGCATGCATTAGAGGTACCAAGTATTGTATCTCCCATCAGAACGAACAAGCACCTACCTATTATCCAAAAAACAAACACTTCGATAGTACATGCACAGGGTGTAGGAAACACGACCAGCTAATCAATTTTGATCGAAAGTTCAATGCGAAGAAAAGCTATGCAGATAGGGAGTGTATTGTCTTTGAGTTGGATAAGGATACGTTTATCAAGCTAGCAAAGGATGACTGTGAATATTGTGGCAAATCGGAATGCGGTGGTATTGATCAGTCGATAGTAGGTAAAGGATACACAGATGAGAATAGTGTGTCATGTTGCAAAGTATGTAATGTAGATAAGGGTGTTAAGAAGTTGAAGGAGTTCCAGAGACGAGTAATCAAGAGGGCGAAGTGGATCTTGGCCACTTATCTCATTGGCAACACCAAAGATCGAGCTCAATTCCTAAAAGATGTTGCTGACCCAGACTACATTCCCGACCTTCCATATCCGAGGAAGAAGAGTATATCTAGGAAGAAGAAGGGTAATCTCCACAAGATATACGAAGACCACGGCAACTTCTTAGTTGATTTGCATTTTCGACACTGTGCACTTTGTGGAGAGATTTCGAATGGTATCAACCGACGAGATAGTACGGTTGGGTATCAGTACCCCGAGCGTCTTGAAGGCTGCTGCTCTCAAGACAATGGGTCTCTTGCTAATTGGGATATGTATGAGTTCTGTGTTCAAACAATGAAGATGTATAATCACATGTTTGAGGGTATGGATGAGGGTGATATTGATGCGATCATGAGCGAGGGAGAGGAGTATATGACAGTAATGTCTCGTGAGATAGTGGGGGTAGGATCAGCTAGATGGACACAGCGTCGACCTGTCAAGTGTACCTACACAAGACTTGATACCAAGAAATATATCGAGCTACTCTTTCCGTCATCTGTTACTATGGGCAGTCTTGGCTTCTACAAGGATGATAAAGAGTATACTCTTAGTGAGTTCAAGTTTGTCACGCCTAAAGAGTACAATCAGTGGGCTACGAATACTACATCTGAGCAGTTGAAGAATATTCGCCTTGTCCTTGGTATTAAGACAGACTTGAATGCCTCTATTGATACTATCTTGGGTGAGTGAAACGGTATTCTATGTCTAAATCTTTACAGTTCTTATTCACTTATACACTTTCCCTTGCTTAGGTCGCTACTCTATTCAAACAGACGCCAACGGTCGATTGAACGAATCGAATGAGAAATTAGGTGACACTCAACCTCGTTGGAGACGACTTGCTATAGAGAAAGCATGCAAATCTGATAGTGAGAAGGATGAGGGAGAGGATGAGGGCGAGGTGGACTGATACCGATCGACAAGGATGGCAGTGTTAGTAGTTTAAGACTCTAGACTACTAGCAACTCTCTGAAGTGTTATATGCTGTGTCGTCTGAAGTAATATCCTATCAATCCAGCACAGATGGGCCTGCAGGAGTAGACGAGGGAGTTGCATTGAGACGAGAATTTGAAGAAAAGTTATCCTCTGAGTTAGGAAGTAGGGAAACTAATAACAAACAATATACTTTCTGGGAAATGGCCTTCCGAGAAGGTACACGAGGACGATCTAGCGCTGGCATTTCGTGACATCACCCCACAGGCTCCAGTGCATATATTGGTCATACCAAAGAATAGAGATGGATTAGTTAAACTTTCGAATGCTAGAGAAGATCAGAAAGATATTCTAGGACACTTGATGTATGTAGCGCAAATGGTAGGGAAGAAGGAATGCCCAGACGGTTTTAGGGTTGTAATTAATGATGGGGAGCACGGCGCACAAAGTGTATATCACTTGCATCTTCATGTTTTGGGAGGACGACAACTTAATTGGCCACCAGGATAGGAAATGCATATAAAGATTAGCCAAGTATTTCTTGTCAAGTTAGATTACTTAACAAAGACTAACTTTACCTCTACGCAATCGGTAAACAATCAATGGTTTGGGGTATGTTTCTTCTCCTTAGTCAACACTACTAGACGCATGTGTTCATTATGAAAACCATTCATTAGCACCTCCCATATAATCTAAGATATCAGTATATCCAGCCATCTTAGCGAACTGTCCTGCGTGTTGGGATCTAATTCCTGCAGCACACGAAAAGACTATTGTTTCATCTAATGATGGTTTTTCGAAACCAAACTCTTCTTTAAAATCTTCATCATCCATCACTAGAGCTCCCTCTGCAATATATGGTAGGGGTAGAGTTTCAACTACGTCATTCAACTTGCCGGTGAATTGAATTTCATCTTTTCCTCGGACATCAATTATAACGTATCCCGATTCCTCTCTACTACTATTTTCTACATCTTCAATTATCTCTTTCATTGCAGATTTATTAATACGCGGAATACCCTCTGCTTCTCCACCAAAGTTCATGTATTGTTGAGATGTTCTTTTGACTGCAGCATTTGCAGCAACATTGTGATGGATGGATGGTGTCATTTTTATTGTATTTCTTATCAATGATCTGCGGTGTAGTAATGACGAAGAAGAAAAGGCCGATGTTGTTGACATAGTTCTAGATGTTGTAGCAGTTGCCACAAAGGCTATGGATTTGATATGAAGACGGCGAGACCACATGTTTAGCGTAAAGCGAAGTAGGCGCCTATAATAAGGCAGCTCAGTTGAATTCGAAGTGTGTCAAGTACAAAGTACTGGACCTCGCTTCTTCATCCTTCGCTCTGTGTCTCTATGTACGGATGCTATCCTAACAGCTGGGCACGGTAAATGACTACTACTCTCTCAGGAAGATGGGCTGCCGAAAAACTATGGGATTAGCTTTATGCTGATCCCCTCCCTTGCCTAAACCAATGCTTGCATTGTGAAAATGAACCCAACCACCGACGCAGGAGGTACAAGGGTGAGGTTTGCAGGCAGCCCATCGTGAGAATGCATACAGTGATGCATGATAAATGCGGTGATGTATGTATTTGAACTCAAGGATCGGAACTGGAAGCTGTGCCAGGCCGGCAGATCCGATTCTTGGCAAAACTTGGACTTGTGTGGTACATGTTTGGTAAAGGAAGAGATAATTGATAACAAAAGGATCTCCTGGATGCATTTGTGGTGTTTCTCATCATCGTACCCCGTAACTCATGTATAATTTCAAACAATCATTTATTTCATGACAAACATGAGAATAATAACTCACATGATATGTTTCCATTTCTATTGGCACCCTCCCCTCATCTATTCATTGGCTTTAAATTGGCATCATGGACATGGTATAATGGCCTCGATGGCACATTATTAATTGGCATTCGGCATGGATAATGGCCTCGATGGCACATTATTAATTGGCATTCGGCATGGATAATGGCCTCGATGGCACATTATTAATTGGCATTCGGCATGGATAATGGCCTCGACGGCACATTATTAATTGGCATTCGGCATGGATAATGGCCTCGATGGCACATTATTAATTGGCATTCGGCATGGATAATGGCCTCGATGGCACATTATTAATTGGCATTCGGCATGGATAATGGCCTCGATGGCACATTATTAATTGGCATTCGGCATGGGGATAATGGCCTCGACGGCACATTATTGAACTCATTGAAATTCTTTATTATCGTATACCTTGCGGTATATCTGATATGTAATTAAAAGTATCGCGCTCATATCCCCAGTGATCTCAACGCCTTGTCGGCGGAGGTGGTTCAACGGTACCATGTTTCGGAATGGCATCATGACACTTTCGGCATGATTTGCACTGGCATGGTTCTTTGACAACAACAACAACAACAACACCAAATAATACTCACCACACCATTCAAAAACAATGTAGCTGGTAATTAACTGGTATAATATCTGAGAAGATATCATAACTATACTTACAACTGACTGGCAAGATATGCTATCACTGAATCACTGGTTTCTTCACTGTATAACAATTCGGCATATCTGAATAACTTTATGTATTATGGATATATCCTCAGGATCTGGAGGTGGTTCGATGGATTGTAATGTAATTGATGTGTGGAGCAGCCTCGGATGACATCTACGGCTTGATTGACTTCCAACTTAACGATATTTTATGATATTATTGAGAGAATGCTTAATACTGTACTAAGCGACAATTGACTGCTCTAATCCCACTACAGCTGCAGGATAGTCCGCCACCATCATCTACAACCCCCAAAAGAGAATGAGCACCAGATGTGCACAATTTCTCAGATCTACACGTGTAGCCTATCGCTCATCTATCCATCAGCACAAGTATCTTTTTATGAGATGCAACTGCCAGTAGGCCCTTGGATATAGTGCGCATGTGCGCGCGCGCACAAATGGCATGATATCGAGCGCCACAAAGTACCCGAATATAGGCACAATTTTCCCTAAAATGGGGCAAAATAGCCCCTAAAATGGGGCAAAATAGCCTCAAAATACCCGTAAATACCCGTATTAGTACCTGAATATGGCGAAATGTGCGGCGCACGTGCGCAGCGCGCACAAATGGCTCTAAAAATGCGCACTATATCCAAGGGCCTAACTGCCAGTGATAGATACCTAAGATAAACATATCAACTCAATGTAGATGCGTCATTAGTCCCCTTATGGACCATAGTCCTCTACTAAAGCATCATAGTCGTCAGTCAATACAGTGGCAGTTGTTTGGCGCTCATCTTGGGTCGGCCGGATCTAAGTAAGATACCAGCACGACAAACACAACCTCATGCAATGCACATCGTGCTCAGTGTTATCATATCTTCTTACAATACAACAAGCTTTGACAAGAACATTTGATATTTGAATCTTCTTCCATAAGCAATAAGACAACGAGAAGATTTAATTAGATAAACATATTATAACAACACATTGGAGAAAAATACGGTATCTTTGAGATAACATACTCGGCCGATATAAATAAATGAGTACTTCAAATAATCAAGACACCATCTATCATGAAGAGTATGTACCTCCATTTTGGCCAGCTCTCATTATTGTATTTCCAATATTACCAATCTTCTGGAAGTATCGAGTTGCAGCAAAAGACAATATAAAGAAGCCAAAACCTAATAGCGATGATTTAGTGATGATTTAGTTCGAGGCGGAAGTAAAAAGGCGTGATCTGATCTACTTTATTTATACTACTCTAATACACGAAGCACCTCTAAATCCTACTCTGCTCAACTAAAACTCTAACAATAGGATACTCTTTTGCACACACAAAAATTGATCGAAATGATATACAATCGGCAACACCAATTGAACATTTGAATGGATTGAAACAATTTGGTGGATGGGGTATACGATACAACTTTAGTGGAGATACTGGCTATATTGCAAAGAATGGACCAGCTGTTAGGATCGAAGTTAAGAATTCAAAGAATAGTAACAAAAACAAAGTTTATGTCTTCAACTGTGAGAATAATGAAAGGGTATGCTCAATTCTTAGAGGACGCGATGATTGAGAGAATGATGTGTACATAGAAAGCAACCAAGGGGTTTCCTATTTGAATGTATGCGCCTATAATCCTTCTAGAGATTAGTGAGAAGTGAGAGAGAGTAGGTAAAGTAAAGGATGATCATATCCCAACCATTTTTCTGATCATGACAATTTGTCATGATCCGCTAGCTTCTACGTAGAAACCATGCTTTGGCCTTATCATGACTGAAAGTCATGATAAGAGGATACCAATTTTCAATCTATTGCAATAACATGAAAAACCATCGTAGACGGCGCCGTCGATACTTCACTTATACTACTCTCGACGGCCGATTTGATGGTGCAATGGACGCCAGTGTCGAGTAGCCGCATCATAGTCGATCGGCGTCGACAAAGTTGATGTTTTGCAATTGCAAAAATTGCAAAGGATACCGTATCCTCGTTCGAGCTCATCGGCGAGCAAAGTATTCCACGTCACAATATCCTATCATGACTTTCGGTCATGATCGAGATGCAAACGGTTGAAAATTCATTCCCGATCATGACAAATTGTCATGATAAAAAATGGTTGGGATATTATGTTTTGAAGATATCCAATCAAGGTACCTACATAACTTCCTATAAAATATACACTGTGTTGCTAGCTATGGGGAAATAGTACTAATATCTCATAAGGGAGACTACTTGGGACGTTGTCTCTAATAATACAACATATCTACCGCCACTTTGAACTCTATCATGTTGGCAGGAAGAGAGAAGCCCTCTTTCGACTTGGGTGGTGTTTACTCAAGAAGTTTTCAGGCCTGAGTTAATTGATCATCAGCCGTAAACTCAAGTTGATATCGGGAGGCAAAGAGTTATATAGAGATAAATGTTAAGGGGTAGTGGTTGTTAAATAGGAGAACATATTTAGGTTAGCAATATCCTTTGGTCTTTTTATTCTCGCCACGACACTGAAACACAACACAAAGTCCAAAGTACGTTTGGAGTCCAGCCCTCTGCTCAACTTGAGTTTGTGTATAATATCATTGCAGTGGTGGTTAAATTGAAATAGTAGAGCATATATAATCATGGGTGAAAAGTTAAACACAGCAGAATACGATAAAAAAGGACGCTGTATCCGCCATCCTGCAATACGTCTCCGCAAAAAGAAGATATTTGGTGGATGGAAGATAATTATTGGTCACTGTCCAGAATGTTGTTTAGATGAAATGAGACGTGTTCGTGATGAAATTGGTGCCGAGAATAGTAATGATAGTGATAACAATGAAAGTCCTCGTAGACGATCACGAAAGTCGAAAGATAGAGATAGAGACAGACGTAAATCTGATAAGAAGAAGAAGAAACGTCGAGATAGAGATCGGAGTAATAGGGAAAGAGATAGATCAAATCGCCACAATGTAAGGAATGAGGATAGTTTTTCACATTCAGAAGATATTATTGGTAATAATAGCGAGGGTCATCATCATCATCACTCGTCTTCGCAATACATGAGTCACAATGGGTCATCCATGTACTCTTTACAGGATAATAATAATATTAATCCTCGTCGTTTAGATCAACATGTGGGTCATCCACAACAAAAACAACAGCAACTGAATAATAATATTGATGATCAGCCAAGTGTGGGCACTGGGTCTACTGCAATGAATAGTAGTATGGATGGTACTGTCAATAGTAATATGTCACCAAGACTTGGATATCCACATACCGGTCATGGAGGTCCAGCTGGCTCAGGGGGTTATCAGCAATATCAAATAAATCGTAACCCTCCTCCTCAAGCAAATAATAATAACTATCATCGTCACATAAATCAATCTCCACAATGGCATTCACAGATCCACAAACGGGACAACGTGGCACCTACACAGGACAGGTAAACTCAATTAATCATAAACCAGATGGTAAGGGGACAGTATATTATGCCAATGGTAACATAGCCGAGGGGTCTTGGAGTAATGGTATATTATTAGATGATTCGTCAGATGGAGAAGATGATGATGATGAGTTCAGTGGTAGTCAACATAGCAATAATATGGGAAATTCGCCAAGTAATAGTCAACATAGTCGGGTAAGGAATACAGCACCATTAAGGGGTGGTGAGGAACAGTTTGTTAGATCTGCATCACGAGGTGGTGAGGGAAATTATCCAAGTGGATCATCACGATCGTCAAGTCGACAAGGGTCGATGAGGGTTAGTACTAATCCGGGACCACCACTACGTCGTAGTGAGAGCGATAGATATCGTAGCGGTAATAGTGATCAAAGACGGTCATCTGGATCATTTGCAGAACAAAGAATGAACCGTGGCGGCATGCCCACTGATAATAATATGCCAAGTGGTAATCTTGACAAGTTGGGATCATTACCCGGTAATAAGAAACGACGCTCGAAACCACGGGGTGCATCAGCATCTGTCCAAAATGTTAGAGGACAGGATAGTTTCAATATACCCAGTGGTAGTGCAAGTGTACAAGACTTTAGATATAGCGGTGGTAATGCAAGTTTTAGTGGATTTATGGATCGCGGTGGCTTGTATAGTGACAGAGGAGATGGTGGAAGTCTGAGAGATTTTGGATCAGGAAATGATAATCAAAGAGATTTTGGGGGAAGTACTCACAGTATGGGATTTATACAAGAAAACAGACAACAGTATAACAGGAGTAATTCAATTGGATACTCGTCGCAGCAACAGCATCGAAACTCGCGCAACCCTCCTGGGTATAGATAGATTTGGAGAGGTAAAGAATGAGTTGCTCAGGTGTTCTATCTTATGCACACTTGAAATAAACTAAGCTAAGTATTTCAGAAAGCAGTTATTGATCAAACGAGCCTTAGTGTCTTATTCTTCCATCCATAATGTTCCTTATTTCTGTCGAATATACGTATTATCTCATTGCAAAAGGCATCATGCATTTGTTGGACTCGTTCATCAAACTGTTCTCCAGCCAAACTATTGACATCGCTGCCTGATATCGTTGATGGCCATATAGTTTTACCAATCACATACATTAGTCTTTGTCTGAAGGGTATTGGTAGGCCGAGCTTGCCATATAGTAAGCACAAACTTATTCTCAAAGCTCTACTCACGAGCTCAAAAACATATGGCAATTGCACTCGTCTAAACATCTTTGTGGCGCCGAATGTATACACAGGTACAATGGGTATATTATGCTGAACTGCAAGCTTGAAGAGGCCATTTCTATCCTTGAGTAATGCCGCTTCATCATTAGGATGATATCCTGGCTTTGGATAACTTTCGAACATCTCAGCTATTCCGCCAGGAGAGATACCCAATCTTCTACTATTGTGATCTGGTTGTGATAGAGCAGAAGACACTGCACTTCGTGATGCATCTACTCCTCCCATCCACGCGATAAATGTCCTAACCAAAGGAAATAGTCTAGTGGCAGTTGCAACCACAGGTCTGAACAAACCCCAAGTTTGATTGTATCCTCGTTCAGGAAGACATGAAAAAGCAAGCCCAAAAGGAAAGATCCCATGAGGAACGAATGCATACATTGCATCTGAAGATTGTGGATCAAATTCTGGATGTTGCTGTATTGTTGTATCATCATCTCCTCTATCATGCAATACAGTAAAGCCAACATAGTTTAGCCATGAATCCCATAATCTCCATCTTCGTGCATTCAACCATTCTCCGACTCGTTTTGATCTATGTAGTCCCCAGAATGATATAACAAGCATCATTGCAAGAGCTGCAGCATATCTACTTGACAACTTTTCATATCTTGTGCACTGTTGTATATTACATGGTTTTTCTTGCGAGCTTTCTCCACTACTTGTGTAATCCTTATCATTCACTAATTCACTGTTACCTTCCTTTGCAAGTGCTCGATAGTGTTTCCACTTTTTATACAGCCAATAGATTCCGTAATAGAAGTATATAGGAGAACCGATTACAATCAACGATGATGCATATACTAGTAGCTTATCAACGAAAGTACATGCATCATAGGAAGGTGGATGTACAATAATATCAACGCCTCTTGGTAGAAGAGGACTAGTAAGCTTTTGCTTTGGTCTGAGGCGTTTCAGTGATTGTTGTTGCATGTTTTGTTTTTATATCGTAGGTAATGCGATTTATGTCCTCTTGATACGAGATATGTATACCTATGCAATTTAATGTGTAGAGAAATTTATCAATTGCCTCATCAACTCATCAGTTCAATCATCATCAATCGACCCTCAAATGTTAATAAGAATTGCATGTATTGTACCAGTTCTCTATCAGTTCTATCAGAGCACATAGATATAAACGATCGTCCTTTATTAGCAGTTTATATGACAACCAGCTGTATGAAGTCTTGTGTACTAGAATAGCTCTCGGGCCGCGGGCCTAATTACTTTTAGTGGGCAGTGGGCGGGCCATGAGAGGACTCTTAGAAGTTTCTTTTTTTTTGTTGATGAGATAATTGTACTGTTGTGTTATGATGCACCAAGCGTGTAATTATTGCTAATGGATAATCGTAAGAGACCTTTTGAAGGGAATAGTAGTTCCCTATTGCCTTCTTCTTCTTCTCCATCATCATCGTTTGAACCATGTGCTAAAGCTGCACGACGATCTCAAGAAGAAGAAGGCAGTAAAAAATCACATCATAACAATAATTTATATAATGATTTTAATGAAGTTACCAATAAGTCGCCTGCATATACATCATCAACTAAACCTCGTGCAAAAGATGATAATAATGTGATTAGCCTCCTAGATGAAAGTTATGATGCTGCCAACCAATTATGTGAAAGTGATAGTGATGATGACGAAATAGAATTCGTGAAGGAGACAAAATCCAAGAAGAGAGTTCACTTTTCTGAGATTGAACATGAGATATTCTACTTCAAAACAAAACCACAATTTGATGCTTCTCCGTCCATGTCTGCGATAGATGAACAGGCAAGTGTAAACTCTTCCGGCATTCGGCAGTCATCTGCTCAATCATCACATTGTGCATCATCAAGGGCTACTGCAGATTATACTGTATTGTCTTCCAATCATGGAAGGGCACGTCGTCAACTCCGAAAGATTAGCAAGCATGATCTTAAAGCTGCAGTAAAGTATGGGCAACGTATTCCGGTAAGTTGTTAAAGTTGTATACTGTTTAAAGTGTGCACAAGATGTGTATAGTTTTTATCAATTATTGTCTCGTTTATTTTGCTGATGTGATGTATAAAATATTTGTTTGTTTGCTAATGCCTAAATAAAGTCTAATTCCGTATTACTTTTTCACAAAATCAAACACACAGGCTCATCCTAATAGAAACACCGGAGAACCTAGA
>Ga0075437_12646_pt1 | contig 15678 bp, 22 predicted proteins | sample MintriMetagenome_FD_74266 | JGI IMG/M metagenome (GOLD analysis project Ga0075437, IMG submission 74266) | Marine eukaryotic communities from Monterey Bay, USA to study complex ecological interactions - Minidiscus trioculatus and... | ecosystem: Environmental > Aquatic > Marine > Unclassified...
TGTGAAGCTTGAAATGATTCAGTTGAGGTTTTTGGTTGAGGAGTAGTCCATGCTGACGTTGATGTGATTGCCTCACTAATGAGGATGATACTAACAATGATGTTTCTCATATTACCCTTTTCTTCTTCTTGTATTAAATCAAGTGTGATGCTCTAGTGGAGTCTTAGTATTATGATGACGTTTGATGGCAATATGTTGATGGAAATGACAAATAAAGATATGTACCGTATCTTTTGTAGAGTACCAAAGGAAACAAAGCCTAATAAAATTAACAGTGGGATGTTATAACACAACAATAGGGTATATGTTCTGTTTGTATAGCACAACACAGTTTGAAGTAGCTCTACATAGAGTGGGGGAGAAGAAGAGGAGCGCGCGAGTAAATCATAGTTTGGCCTTGCATTGTGGCTAGGATACCAAAGGATACCTTACTCCCTCCATCCCGCCCCGCCGGCCCCCCTTACTGCAGGTGAATGAATAGTAGACTGTAGGCACCTTCTAAGTCGATTCTATTGTCATATACTTTTGCTCGATGAGAAAAGGTGCACTTTATGCGGTCTTAAATTAACATGTACCGAGCAATGGCAAACACCCTTCCTCACTCAATTGCAAACACATTATTATCAGTCCTTCAACTTTTCTACCTCTGCTGCCAAATAGTTCAATCGATCCTTTAGTACTCTTAGCGAGCTTAATACAATATCCTCGGCATCTACTGCTCCCGTGCTCTCTACCGTGAATACAAACTTATCAGTACTTTGCACCACATTCACAAAATCATCATCCTCTGGTCGTTTCTTCATTGCCTCCTGAGCAACCTTCAAATCTTCTGTAAATGTTGCCATCTCATACGCATTCTCCACAGCTACTAAGTTACCAGTAATTTCATCCAAATCCAATATCCTATCAGGACATGCCTCAACGAGTTCCTGTTTCTGTTCCAATGTTAACATATTACACGCCTCCTCATTGATTGTAATTACAGGCCAGAAACGGTATGTTGCCACGGCAACTGGACACCATTTTGCATGTTCTTTTGATATGCCCATACGTGCGATTGCCTTAAGTTTTAAGTGCTGACCAGGACCGAGTTTAACGATTGATATTCCCTCATCGTGAGAGTCATCCTGTTCTTCTTCATTAAGAAAGTGAGCAGGTGCAACTAGGATATTGTTGGATATCTAGTATTTGAAGTGTACGTATATGGTGGTATAATAAAATTGTTTAGTTGATTGCAATAAAGATATGATGATGACAAGCAACATACATAAGAAGTCAGACATATAATTGACTTACCAAGTCTCTACTCGTCACAGTTAATGGCAAATCTTTCTCCTGATCAGGCCTTGTCTGATTGACCTTATCAAAATTAACATCCAGTTCAAGTTCTACACAGCACCGCGGACAGCGGTCATAACAGACACACTCTCTGTGTGGTAAGAAGGCTTGATGACAGTCTCCGCCTCTGTATTGTTTATTTATTGTGTTTGTGTTTGGCAGTCAATATTAAAGAGTTGTTAGTATACACGAAATATATACAATAGAATCAACGGAAATACAAAATTCCCTTTCCATTAACACAATAATATTGTGACAAGAGCATAATACGATGATAAAATTATAGATATCCAACTTTCCCACATACCCCACACAATCTTTAATAAAGTAACTCACTTCATAGTACCCTCGGGAGTATACCGAATAGGGATCAACCCCAAACGATGTGCAATATATTCATCATTTAATACACTGGAATTTTCACTATATTCCACTAAATCAATAGCCAAGGTTGGTACCTCTGCAATCATAATACGTCGTAATGTATTGGCCATACTTGTATCTGTCTCTGATAAGATGAATGAGATTTGATGTGGTGCTACTGAGAGGATCTCAATTTTTGGGAATCGTTGTTGAGGCATAGTGAATGTTTATATTTTGTTGTTATATTGATTTTTACTTGTTGTTGTGTTGTATTGTAGATATTATGTATGTAATGATTGATAGCCACAAAAATTATGGTATGTAATTGATTTAGTTTTTGCAATGAATTTGATACTTGAATATAATTTCTGACCGCAGCCTTTGATGATATCCTCTAGAGCAGTTGATAAACAGGGTATTGGTCAAGTAATATCTCTCCTATGTATTGTATAGAGGCCGCGCGCGTAGAGTGTTAGTTGTGTGTTGTAAAGTGTGTTGCCTTGGATGTTGTACTCACGCCGCTCTATTGACCGTATTAAGACTGGAGTACGAAGAAGGAATAAAATGACAAACAGCCGCAGTGTCAGTAAGCGATCTTCAATAGTGAGCATATCTTCTTCGTCGTCTCCGCAACTTTAGAGTATACCAAACAATATGGTCAGCTCATCAATAGTCCTGTGTTCAATCGCCTGTGTGGCGTCGCTATCATCGACCGTTGTGCAGGGCTACACACCAGCAACGAGAAATTTGCACATGTCAACAACATCAAGTACCAACTACTCAGATAATATATCACCACCGTCAGCAACATCAAGACGAGGATTTGTATCAAAGAGTGTTGCCTTTGCATTAGGAACAGTTACCGCTTCTACACTTGCTAACAATAATGGTATCAATAACAATAATAATAATCTCAGTACAGGAGGAGTTGCAAATGCAGTTGGACCTATCAAAATCAATATTATCAATCCTACTTACAAGGCTGCTCCTTGTCCAAAGGATAAACCCATTCCAGGTGAAAAGGCCATGAAGGGTATGAGAGGATTATGTGTTCAAGTTAAGGCGGAGTTGGAAGAAAACTCTCCAAAGGTATGTGACATTTGTATGATTTGATCCGAAATGCATTAATATGATACGTGCATTTGATGTGCGCATTTGATGTGCGTTCGTTTTTTCTTTGCTATTACTTACCCCTTCTGTTTTCATTCATCATCATTTGATATAATGTGATAACTACCATCAACAATAATGCATAAAACAAACACCACAAAATGATAGGATTTAGATAAGGTTGGTGTATATGGATATGTAGAAGATGGTGAATCATCAGAATCGGTCTTAGCCAACAATCCCGATGCTGGAACAGATGCTGGACAATTTACAATGATACCAAGCATTTCAACAACTGATAAGAAGATTGAATTTGAGTTCATTGCCGCGGTGCCCATGGAGAAGGATATAAGTCAATTTGAGGACGGTATTGGACCTTTGAGTTTTAAATCATTGCGGGTTATTTCCTTTCCAGGAGGGCAGCAGTATGGTGCCATCAGTCCATGTGAAATGAATGAGTTCAGTGATGAGTGTGAGGCCTGGGAAGCAGAAAATGGTCCATATGAGAAGGCAGACTTTATGGTGAAGAGCAATGCTAGAACCAAGGGGCGCTAGAAGGGGAAGAGTTGGTGCTTTGGATATGTATCTTAGTATTATTGTGTGAATTTTTCACAGGAGTTTGCCATACTGATCCATATGAAGAGGACTTGAGTAATATGCTAGATAATGTAAGTGCATTCATTCTAGAGACTATAAGAATGAGAATCTTGTACATTTTGTTGGTAATAATATGCTAGATAAATGTAAGTGCCTTCATTCTAGAGGTTTGGGGGTTGCCATCGGTTGGGGGTTGCCTTCGGTACACTGTACTGACGGCTAAGATACTCTGTATTACTGCAGAACTAGAAAGGGAGGGGCTCTTACAAACGTCAGAAGCTCGCCTTGAGTCAATGACTCATACCTTTGGACTATAGAGCAATTGACATTTTGCCTCTATTCCCTGAACTTGGCAACGATTGTTGACCAAACTAGGCAAACGTACTGCATGATTGCACTTCGACTTTACTCCTCCTCTCTATCTTCCTTTGATTTATGACATACCCAATAATGAGAAGAGTAGTGAGGCACTAAACTGGCTTCTTTCGTACACTTATTGTAGTTACTTATGGAAGTTCTTGTACCTGTATAACTCACACATTTGATACTAATGTTAATTTGTCTACATCATTCTACACAGCCAGTCAGTCATCGGGAAGAGTAAAGAAGAGTAAGTTCAATTAAGTATTTCTTGATGGGAGATAAGGGGTGTGGTCGGATTTCGAATACACTGGTGCAAGCACTTCGATGTGTATTCAGAACCCCACGAAACGATCGATAAGGATGAAGATTCTTCCACTTCGCTTCTGGTTAAGATCCTTCGGACTCGGACAGACTCGGGCTCCAATCTGTAGCTGCCAGGAACTCTGAATATGATAGAGGTGTGCCGTCATGACGGTAGGTTATTTAGAAGTGCAATCTTCAAGATTGGTCACATCTGTGGCGACGATCGGTCATGAACACACATCAAGCACATACTTAGAGCTTCTTTGCAGGTCCCAGCTTGGAGACGTGGTCTCTCTTTCCTTTAGAGAACTGCATGGTTGAAATCAACCCCTTACTAATTGAACCACCCGATATTAAATGACATAACCAAAAGAAGCATGTTGCTGTTGAGACATGGCATGCTCCAGTACGTACTCTTTTGACTTTTGTCTGACATCTAACATTATCTTCCTATTCTTCTGTCTTCAATTCTCAATGTAGAGGTATATAAGATTAGTTTACATCTTGTGCAACATCAATATATATATAATATATATATATATATATATATATATATATATTGCTCAAGCACTTTATGTATTACTCTTGATATTGCTCTCTCGTTGAAACTTAAAATAATGTTGAAGCATTCCAACTATCATACCAATGGTCATTGGAGCTAAATTTAAATAGTAAACACCCGACTTGTATATATCCTGGTATGGTCGAAGGATGTTATGATCACGGTCCTTTTAAGAACTTGGAGTGTAAACGGAAGCAAGCCGATGGTTGCTAATGGGGCTAATAGCTTTCTATGCCAGGTAGATTGAGGACTTACCCGATCGATAGTACGGTTCACCATTTTGGGTGCAATAGAAAAGGCAAATTTGGAAGCTGATGGCAAATTTACAAACATGAGAATTGACAATCCAATGTAACGTTGTTTCGTTGTGAGTGCCCCTTCTGTCATGAGACGCAACACAATAGGTATCCCGCCCTTGATGGGGAAGTACAGTCCTGCAACATTGAAGGCAATAGCGTAAACCTGAGCCCAATGAAATGATGGTGGAACTTGAACTTCTGCTTTTTCCTCTCCTCCTCCTCGTGTAGAAAGATCTACACTACTACTACTACTACTACTTTCATCAACAATGCCACCTCTTGCAATCATGAAGTGATGACTACTGCTACTATGAATTTCTCTCTTCGTCGTCGTAGAGGTATTTTCCACTGTCCACGAACTCGCTGATGCAACAATCATCAGCAACAACAAAGTAGACAGCAACATCCGTAGCATACAAAGTCGATTCATTATGTACTAAAGATGTTAAGGGAGGGTATATAATTTATCCCCTGATGTAAGCATCAACAATTTTAATATTGGGTTTTTGGGAGAAACAGTGAGCTTTGGGTATCACTGACCTATCGCACCAATAGTATATTGTCGCAAGGTGCATAAGATATGCACTTTTTTGCAAACTAGAATTACCTTAATATTGATACTGCAAACACGTGACCTATTAATCGAAAGAGTTTTGTTCTACTATACGGCGGCAATCTAGTGTTAGATAATAGATATTGAAGAGAGTTGAATGTTGAATGATAAGAGTTGAGTAACTAGATAGAGGCCGGCTCGGCTCGGGCCTGAACCTGGCTCGCCTAATTGCTAGGATACCAAAGGATACCAACCCACTTGCCGTTGTCAAAAAATAATCACATGGACCATGTTGGATAAGCTATTAGAGGATCAATAACATCACATAAACACGCCGACAGCACAGTAATATGCCTCCAATAAATCGTCGTCAAACCCTCGGGCCTGCGGGCGGTAAGGCCAAGCCGCCTAGAATGTCAATCAATAACAAATCAAGTGGAAGTGTAGCATCCTCAAACACAGAACGAAGGCGTATACCAAAGTCTAGGAAATCAATGATACCCCGCTGTGCTGGAGAATCTAATAATAATAGTAGTACCAATCGTGAGAATAATGGCCGTGTTAGTGGTATAGCCGCACCATCACCATCCCGTCATCCATCCGGCGGACCTCGTCGATCAGCTGCACGTAAATCACTTGGAGGTGCCATCTTACAAAATGGTACAACATCAAGTGCTACGCCCTCTAAAAACCGTCGTGTATCAATAGTACCAAATAATAATTCGTCAAATTCAACCACCGCCGGTAGTTCCGCCAATATCGACCCACGTGATATTAAAGATAAGAAGTATCTAAATGATGCAATTAAGAAAATGTGTTCCTACCTCAAAACACGTGGTTATTCCAACGCTTCTTCATTAAATGTGAAACAATTAGTGAACGGTCCCAGTGGTAAAGACTTTCAGAATATAATGACATTCTTATTCCGAAGAGTTGATCCTACGTTTTATCAAAGTCCCGTGGGTAATAATAAACAAACACGAAGTGATGAGGTACAAATTAAATTTGAAGATGAGGTAACAATGGCATTCCGTTGTTTGGGTTATCCATTTCCCATTAGTAAAACTGGATTGGTAGCGGTGGGTTCACCACATACTTGGCCTGCATTAATTGCGGCAATTGATTGGTTAGTCGATGTATTAACAATTAGGGATGAAGAAGAACAGTATGATTGGGGACCAAATGATGAAGATTTGAATGATGAGGAATTATTAACAATTACGGGTAGTTCCGAGAGGGTTGAGATGCAATTTCATAAGTTTTTACGGAAGAGTATGGTTGCATTCTTGAATGATAATAATGAAGAGTGTGAGGAGTTGGAGGGTGGATTGTTGGATGAATTTATGAAGGATAGTGAAAAGGTGGAGGTATATTTAACTGGGTTGGATGGAGAGTGTGGTACGATGAAGGAGGAGATTGCCAAGATGAATGCCGAAGTGAATGGGTAAGTTTATATGTATTGTTTTGTTGGGTATGATGTTGTTAGATGTTGTTGTTAGTTTTTGGGTATTGATCTCATATCCCTTTATTTCTTCCCTCTTTAATCGAAACAGTCTATCCGAGGCACAGGCTGTAATGGAGGAGAAGGCGGGCAAACTTGAGCACTTCGAGGGTGTTATCAAAATGTTGACTGATCACAAGGCTGAACTTACCGACAAGGTTGAGACTCTTACTATTGAAAAATCCACCTCGGAACAAGAGATGGAGGATTATTCAACCAAAATTAAACAGTTACGTGAGACTATCAACAGTCAAGAACTAAGTCAGGAGGATGTTCGAAGGATGGAAAGGGAGAAGATTCGTGTTGAAGAACAAATTGCCAAACAGAATACGATTCTTGAGGGAAATGTGTCAGCACTCAAGGAGGCACAGGAGAAGTGGAATGCCATTTATCAACTGTTGGAACAAAAGGTTGAGGAGTACAATGGTCAAGCTCGGCAGTTGGAATTAATCCCCAAGAATGCCAAACATGCCAAGGGACATACTTTTGAAGTCAAATTAGACAAGAAGAAAGCAGAGGATAGTGTGGTAAATATGATGGGAGGGGTTGATATCTCGGGAGTTGTCAAGCCTCACGTGAAAAAGCTTGTCAAGGGTTATGAAGGGGAGGTCGTGAGTCAAAAGAGGCAACTTGTGGAAGTGAAGGATCAGGTTGAGGATGTGCAAAGGTCGAGTGAGCAGGTAGTAGATGATATTGAGGTAGGTTACCCGTACTGTGATATTGTTCTGGAATTTCTTCGCCTCTTCACTCATCATGTTCATTCATTTCACTCAATATTCCCAGACTATCAAGGATAAAATCTCTTCATGCACTGATGAATGTGATGCAAGCAGAGAACGGTTGGAAGATGATATCAATGGCAAGAGACGTGAACTGGAGTCTCTCAACACTAAGATATCCTCCCTTAATGACCCAGACGGTGTCGAATCAACCGTTGCCAAGTTTGATTCCGAGTACCAGCAGCTTCAATTACAGAAACAAATGCAAGCGAAGGAGAATGAGATCAAGAAGAAGGCTGTGGCTGATGAAATAAGAAGGGCAATAGTGGTGGCAAATGAATATGAAGAAGATAGGGACAAAGAATTGGACCAGATGAATAGGTATCTTCAGAAGAAAGATGAGGAGGCAAGGGACAAGATCAAATTGTTGGATTCATAAGTTTGTGTGTGATTTGTGTGTATATGTTAAAGTGTTACTGCCGTTTAGTGCACTTCGGGGGTATTGTAGGGGATTGACTTGGTTGAACTGTGTACTTATTTCACCTAGTTTTTCTCATAGGAAACAGATATATACTTGTAAGCATAAGCATGATTTGCTATAACCACAGGTAACTACTTTTTTTCGTGATTGATGTGTCTCTTCATTATATCTCATATCACTGAACATCTAACACGCAGTGTCTCTCTTAGATTTCAATCCACTTCAACCTTCCCTCTTTCCATGTTAGACCGTAGGACTGTGTATCCTCCTCCTCACTACTATCCTTCTCAATATCATAGCCTTCTTCTCTCTGTTCTGTTTGATTCAACACACCGAGATAATTAACAAACCAAGCACCAAAGAAACCAGTAACAACGTCTGTAGAAAGACCTCCTGAAAGTAATAACATCGTCATGAGTAGAATCAACTGATGCGCCTCCATGGTAGCAAATGCCAAGTTAAATAGAAGTAGAAGGGCAACTAATTTCATCTGAGGATAGTAGGTCTTGGGCTTGTTTTTAGTAGTACTGATTGTTGTAGTATTATAAGCTTCAGTGTTCGTGTGCACTTCATCGTTATCCACATTAACAAAAGCTGAATGAAGTTCTACACATCCACTTAGGCAAGAAGAAAGGGAGAGCATGCTCATAAAGAGTAAAGAACAGTGAAACAGAAGACAACAGCGATAGTGATATAGAAGAAGTGTTGGCACAGTACAGAAGAAGCAGGGCAAGGAGATCTTCTGCCTCTTTAGTTAAAGTTGTATTGGAAAAGATCAAGGATCGAGAGCTACAGAAGAAGTACGGTAACACAGTGCTTATTAAGAAAGGATTGAGACAACAAAATGGAAACCTCGGTGGTGCCCACTTCATATTGGTTGAACCAAGGCTATCCCCAGCATTATGCTGAAGCAATGGATGGTCTGCAACTGAGTATCTTCAAAAGTATCGTAAATATGAAATTGAAGGCGATGAACTAATGGAAAAGAGGACATTATTGATATATTCATTGGACAATACAGTATTGTAAGCAATGTTCCAGATGGATTGCTGCTGCATGATGATGTTTTGTTGCCGTTGTGGACGGGTAAGATTGTTGTATGAAAGTGTGCATATGATGTGTACTTTAATTTTTACTCACCAGAATGTGTATCTTTCTACTAACACAAAGAGTTTGCCAGTGCCATTCGTGAACTCTCAAGTTGTGGAGGAGAGTACAAAGTTCACTTAATCATATCAAAAATTGAGCTACCAGTATGTGTTCTCAACATCTTGGTACCTGCTCTCCAGAATATCAATATTGCTAGATTTGCACTACACACAAGGCTTGACCATGAAGGCTATGATGTATTTTGTAACCTACTACAAAGTAGCCCGTCAATTAGCCTGGTATGTCTTAAACACATGAAGATTGAAGGACGTGAAATGAACATCCTTTCTCAGGCAGCCTGTAATTCGTCATCTCTTAAGACATTCATCTTACGTCAGTGTAGTCTTAGTGACAGTGACAGCCTGAGCTTCTTCCCTATGATTAGTAATCACCTACGGCATGTTACACTGTCACGGCTTGGGATTGGATCACAAGGGGCCATGGTGATAGCACACTGCTTGGCTACAAATCCACAGATAGAAGTACTTGATATAGAACAGAACTTATTGAGTGATATCGATGCGGAAGTGATTGCGCATTCACTAAAAAGTAATAGCCATTTGGCCAAACTCTATCTTAGGGAAAACTGCTTCACGGGTGATGGTATTAAGGCTTTGATTCGATCGGTTTACGATGAAGAAAGCTTGAATACAATGTATGATGCCAATGCATCTTGTGAACTTATTCTCTTCAATGAGAATGAAGTGATCCCAAATGGAATTGATGAGACAGTGCTTAGTATGAATAAGAAGATTCCCTTGGCACAGTATTTCCCGCTTATACCCAATTCTATGAAAATAAGATGCTCAAAACGTGTACCAAGTGGAGATGTTATGGCAGTTTAACAGGTATTGATGACGTGTATGATAGATCTAATATTTAATACTGTTTATTAAGCGTGTTTTCGACCCTCCTTAGGTCACGGCCAAGATATCTCGGCTTTCTGCTAATGCATCATCAGTTGGTCGGTTTAGACCAATAACACGGGCTCGGATATATATCATTTCAAATAACTACACATCCTCACCAACGCCTCAAATAGTTCCAAACCATAAGAGTTTCCATAATAAACATAAAGTCTGGCTAATAGATGACACATTCATATTGTCACCACCAGATCTCACATATCACACTTCAATAGTCGTCACTGTCACTATCACTCGTAGCAAGTTCTTGTAGCCAGTTCCTAAGACCCTCAAACATATCTTCACGCCACTTGTTTCGGTACACATTAATGAATTCTTTTACAATTGTAGCTCGATCTAATTGTTCACGGAATTCATTAATCAACCTATCAAGCTCAGACTGAACTGTAGCCAAGTCATTCTTGTTTTCCTTTTTCACAATAAAGAATCGACGATCGGCATTAATATCAATCTTCTTCTCCTTCTTGTTGGAAGAGCCGGTGTCGGCCGACTTGGAAGACTTAGAAGCCAACTTAGAAGCTGCCTTGGAAGAAGAGCCGACAATTGGCTTGGACTTAATAGACTTCTTCTTGGGCACAGCCTTCTCACTTATGTCCTTCTTCTTGGTAGGAGCTGCCATCTTGCTATCCTTGGAAGCTTAACTGATGTACATGGAAGGTAGTACAAGATTAAAGATTCTTCATGCTCTTAGAGGTGGAAAAGCAGGAAAGTTCAAAATGCAATATCTCAATGGCGTTTCTTTAGAGATACTACCTCAAGTGCTATCGTTCCTTCAAGACTGTCATAAACTGCAGCTCCTTCAAACATACAAGGTAAGTCGAAGAGTAGAATGCAACAATAAATCTTTGTATACAAAACTAACACATATGATATGCACAAAATAGGAGAGTTATGCCTTGGACACCGTCTACCAAATACTTCGTTCCACACCACAAGCTGTGGTTCCATTTGATGTTCGTCGGGGTTATATGTACTATTTGGAACTAGTTGTCATCCCATTATCAGTTATACTAGCAATTTCTATTGTCTTCTTCATTATCTGGGGATGCTGGATGTTGTCAAACGAATAAGTTTTATGAGTTTTAGTTTAGATTGTAAAGAAAGCGTTTGTTTTATACATCTTCTATCTTATCTCTATTCGTACAAACTACAAACTAGCATCATCATCATCTTCTTCACTCTCTTCATCATTGTCATCCGAAACGCCGTGAGAAGTACTCAACTCTTGTGACCCTTTTGCCTCTGTCATTCTCGCTTGAATCAATTGGTAATCTAAAACTCCAATACGAATATCCATCTCTTTATTCTCCTTTTTCAAACGTTGTATTGCCGCTCGTATATCAACTAACGTAGTTGCATCGGTAACGCTACTACTCTTTGATTCCATCTTCTTTTTCATTTGATCCAACTCGTCTGAAATACATTCCAAATCATCTGTCAATAGCTTTGTATTCTCAGTAAGCTCATTATGTTCCTCCTCGAGCTGTTCAAGTTGTTCCTTGGCCTGTTGTGTTGGGGGGTATGGAGAGTGAGTGAATGAAAGTGGATCTATACAAATAAACTCTTCGCCTGTCTTTGTAAACTCACCTTCTTGTATTCATCTAACTTGTTCTTGAACTGTTCACCTAGTTGACTCTTCTTTGTTTGTATATCTTCTAGTTCAGCACTTATCAGTTTGTTAACGTTTGATAACTGTGGTTGTACCTTCTGGTCAAACTCACATGTCTGTTCAAGATATATCATTGACTTGTCAAGTCGTGATTTCCAACCTACTTCCTGTGTATCGGCGGCGGTGCCATTGGTATTGTGTAGGCTTGACGTCGTCGTTGAGACTTGTTCAATCGTCTCAGCCTTACACTCATCGTTGCTTTTATTGGCCATTGTCTGTTGTATTGTTGTTGTAGTCAGTAAAGTGAGAGATCCCTAGATAGGCGTACCTACCTACGTTGATTTTTTTACTTCCTACCTCAAACTAAACATCTCTAATCAATCATAACTACTAAATCAAACAACAACAAGATGGACGGCGCACTTGAGAATCTCTACCAAGAGACGGCAGAGGATAAACTTGAAGGTATACACAAGATTACATCTCTACTTAGCTCTACAACAACTAACAACAACACCTCCACGACTACTCATCTTGACGGCGTCGTTGAGAATGATCAACTAATTGGAGCATTGGCAAGATTATTCTCGGAATCATCACATCATCCGATCGAATTGACTTTTGGCATTGGAAAGATATTCCTTTCGTTATCATTGATTGAAGACTATCACGAAATACTATCAAGTCATCTTGTAGGCTCACTTTGCTTAGACGTTATTGACCTTCAGTTGAAACGAGCTCTCCATCGTGGTAGTTGTGACGAGTATGGAGAATCCAGTTGCTCCTCCTATGCATTCACAAGAAAAGAGGAGAATGTACTATATATTTGCTTGAGCATACTTGACAATTTGGCTAACGAATTCACTGTGCTACGTAAAATGGTCAAGAAGTCACTTGTTCAATGTCTTCTTGGGTGTATTCATCTACAGAATGTTGGACCAGCACTATCATTGTTGAAGAAGGCTAGTATATTTGAGGAGACTGCTATTGAATTATTGTCAAGTAGTGGTGTTGCAGTTATTAGTCGTCTAGCTGAATTATTGTTGAGTAGTAGCAGCACCTCCTCAAATGATAACGAGCCAAGTACTGTTCAACAGGTTGTCGTCATTACATTGTTCAACTTGAGCTTTCATCAAGATTGTGTAGTCTTGATTTCGAATGCCGAGGATATACATTCAAGACTAGTAACACTCTTGAGGGATGAGTCTTTAGTGAGTTCTACTAACACACTTCAATTAATGTATCATCTTAGTTCAAGAGAAGAAGATCGTCAGCAGCTGTACGAAGCTGGCGTAACACCACACTTGGTTCAACTTCTAAAGACACATACTTCATCTTCACTGGATGAAGTAGAAGAGATGGATTTAGGCCTTGTTGGTCTTCTTGTCAATGTAAGTTGTTGTGATATGTCTCTTGTTGCTCATATCTCATACTCTTAACATAACAACCAAACAGATGACATTGAATCCTCTATGTTCAGAAGAAATAATTTGTCATGATGTAATAAGTCACATCTTTAACTTCATTCAAACTTCTCATCGACACAAAGGAACAACATACGATAACATTCAAGTACTTCTCAAGGTTGTTCGTAATTTGAGTTCATATACACGAACACTCCAATGTAGGTTGTCAGAAGCAATAGGATCTCAAAACTTATCTCCTCTCGTCGGTATTGCCAAAGATCCAGACTCTTACATCCAATCTACTAAAAGTGATGGAGATGAAACTAACAACCAGCAACAGAGTATGACATCACTTTACTGGGATAAGCACTACTTTGATTCACATGTCGAGTTTATCATACAACGAACACTTGCCTGTAATAAGTGTGCAAATGATGATCTACTTGTTGAGTGGCTTGGAATTATGAGTAATCTCACTCGTGATGATTTATCTGCTGGAGTTCAATGGCAAGATTTGCTACATGACAACTCGTCTGACTTGGTCGAGTTGTTTCATTCACTCAACGATCCATCGTGTCATGATGATATCAAGTTGGAACTCATCATCTTGCTTGGTACTTTATGCGGAAGTGAAGAATGTAGCCATTGGATTGCTTCGAACAACATTGTCGATATGATTCACAGTGTATTTATAGACGAGAATCAGAATGATGCCGAGTTGAAACTTCAAATCCTATCAACTCATGAAAGACTCATGTATTATGAAGTCACTCGTTTTCAAATCATGGGTGGAGATGGTGTTGTGTTGACCATACTCGATTGTTTGACAACAGAGGAGGAGTCGTTGAGACTTGCTGCTGAGAAGTGAGTTCGATCATTGTTTGCTTTGTTGCTCTTACTATGGTTCTTCTTACTCCATACTCATACTATTCTTTACAGTTGCCTCATATTGATTGAAGACTTTGATCGTAGTGAGGACGGTGATCAGGGAGAGATTGGTTTGGCAATTCAAGAACAGAGGTATGAAGATCTGATGCAAGAAGACATATATCAAACTGAAAAGTGGATGGAACAGCTAGTATATTAGTTAGTTTGCGTATAAACTAATAATTAGTTGTCGGTACATACAATGTCATATCTTATCTTAAGGAATGATAAGCTCATACAAAGCACTTACAAATATGCCTAACACTATTCCCTAAGCATTTCGTCACCTTTTGATTAAATGCCTCTAAGCTGCAACTGGTTCAAGAATAAAGTTGGGAGTAGACCTGGCAATCTCAAGCTCTTCTTCGTCCATGTCTGCGTTGATATTTGCAAATAGAGGAGTGGAGAGGTAACGCTCACCAGTATCGGGTAACATGGCCACTAGAACTGATCCTTCAGGTGCTTTTTTCGCGGTTTCGACTGCTGCCCACATCGTGGCTCCTCCCGAGATACCCGTTAGAATACCTTCATTACGGGCAAGCGACTGAGACATACCAACGGCAGCTCCATCAGGAATCTCCACCATTTCATCCTGCAATGTCTGATCAAGACCCTGCTCAAGTACTAGAGGAATGAAATCGGGTGTCCATCCCTGAATTGGATGAGCAGCAAAAGCTGGAAGATGTGTGCCGTTTTGATTTGTCATGATGAAAGAGAGGTGATTGTAACTTATGTTAGTGCATGTGGTGTAAAGGCAGTCAAGTAAAGACTAAAGAAGGCCAAATGAAGTAGCCAAATCGCCGAGACTTCACATTGAGCACATGAATTCACATAATAAAACAATACTAACGCGGACTTTCCTGGGTGACTTCCGGCTGGACTACCATCGGCATTACGCTCAGTTGCAATCCCAGAACCAACTAGATTGGCAGCGCCTGGCTCGGCGAGGATAATCTTAGCATTGGGATTCTTCTCTTTGATGTACTTGCCAGCTCCATGAAATGTTCCTCCGGTACCTATCGAGAGAATTAAACGAATGAGACAAATCAATATAGAAAGAGAAACCTAACTTGCAAGTATAAGATTAAATCCTTACCATATCCAGTGACCCAATAATCAAACTTTCCATCCAAATCGTTGCAAATTTCTGGGCCCTGTTATTAAAGAAGACAAGTGAATGATTAGTACAGTTACCATAATCATGTCACAAATATATATTTAACATACACATCACAATGTACTCACAGTAGTCTCATAATGAAATTTCCAGTTCGCCTCAGTCTCGAATTGATGACATAAGAACCATCCATGCTTTTCAGATAATTCCTTTGCCTTCTCTACCATGCCAGTACCCTTTCCTGCCTTTGGTGTAACAATAACTTTGGCACCCAACATACGCATGAGTTTACGACGTTCGACACTAAATGGTTCTGCCATTGTAATAACACAGGGATATCCTCGTGGAGTGCAAG
>Ga0075437_14321_pt1 | contig 15630 bp, 15 predicted proteins | sample MintriMetagenome_FD_74266 | JGI IMG/M metagenome (GOLD analysis project Ga0075437, IMG submission 74266) | Marine eukaryotic communities from Monterey Bay, USA to study complex ecological interactions - Minidiscus trioculatus and... | ecosystem: Environmental > Aquatic > Marine > Unclassified...
TCTGCGCAATTCAACTGCTAGAATATATAGTAGTTGAAGCATATCCAATCTCCATGGTACCAAGTACGATACCTATATCGATCACCGAATCTCTAGAATATCAGTAAATCGCATTTATTTGATCATTTATTTTGATGTGGTATCCTAGCCTCGTCGTTCCTGATATGCCTGATCTATGAAGGGAGTTGCTCCTTTGAAAATCCTCTAGTGTTGATCATAAAGTTGCTCTTATATACTAGAATGGCGACAGCTTGACTGATATTAAGTATGGGCAACCTAATTCAATTGGTGTGCACGATGACTGCCATGGTATCTTTACTTACTTTTTCCGCGTCAGCATTGCTATTTTTGAGTGATGACGATGATAGTGTAGTCAAGATCCATTGTTTGTTGTAGCCAATCGATAAGAGATATAGTATAATGATGATTAGAAGAAGAAGTAATAGTTGGTTTATCGCTGCTGCTGCTTTTGTGGCCTCCGTATTTGTATTTATATCAAACGTCTCCGCTTTCTCTTCCCCCTCCTCACCAAAGAAGAGTTGCAATTCATCTCGAAGAGAAATTATCAATATATTTACAAAGGCTACAGTAGGTGCAGTATTAATTGGAACATCAACAGAATCAGCAAATGCACTTGATATGGACTCATTTGAGAACTCGTTAATAGAAAAAGATACTACAGAGTGTGATAGTAAAGATCCCAAATGTATACCAAAGCTCACAGCAGACGAAGCACTTTGCAAGTATGGAGTGAGTGGAGCAGATGAAAGAACAAAAGCATGTCGTAGAGTAAGAGATGCCGGTGGACAGCTACCTGGTAGTAAGAAAGGAGAGAGATCAACCTCTGGATGGCTTAATGGTGATATCGCGTTGACTGCAAATTAAGCGACTGCATTATTAGATTATCTATACTTGTAGTAACCTTACAATCAAACTCATTAAGAATTGCTATTTATCAATCTGTTTATACTATCCTCTTTATTTCAATGAAGCAGTTCCCTTGAAACTCAAAGTAGCAGGTCCACTCATGTATACCTTATTATTCTCTTCCCTCCATTCAATGAACAAATCACCTCCGGGCAATGTAACACGAGTACCCTCCTTTCCAGCCCTTGGAATCTTACCAGCACGTATAGCGGCAACAACTAATGCACAAGTCCCTGTACCACAAGCAAGTGTAGGACCAGCACCACGTTCCCATACCTTCATCTTTAAATGATTTGGACTCATTACCTGTACAAACTCCACATTCGTCTTGGCAGGAAACGCACTAACATCACTTTCCAATGCCGGACCGTCACTTTCAAAATCAATATCCTTCTCTAAATCATCCACAAAGATAATAGCATGTGGATTACCCATTGATACCATTGATATCTTCCATTCTTTACCATTACAGGTATGTGTCTGTTCTAATACACTATTATATTCTGAGTTGGGCGTAAGTGTCGTGGGTACAGTTGGACCATCTAAGATTGGTTCACCCATATCAACTGTAATAGTACCATCGTCATTCATAACAGGGATGATTGGACCAGCGAGTGTATTGATTCGGTAGGATTCGGCATCTTCACCTAAATCTTGTAAGAATTGTGCAAAGCATCGGATGCCATTACCGCACATTTCAGGTTCGGAGCCGTCACTGTTGTAAATTCTCATTGTAAAGTCATAATCTCCGTCTGTGTGTTTGTATTGTTTGTTTTGTGTTTATTTGTATTGTTGGCATTTGTGTTGAGATTTCAATTTCATATGAGTATGTTGTTTATTGCAAATGTAAGTGTTAACATGTTATACTGCATGCATGGAATAGACACAAAGCAATACAGTTTATATCTTACCTTCGGGTGCTTTCAAAGCAAAGATAACTCCATCTCCACCAACACAGAAGTTACGATCGCAAAGTCTGTTTTTGAATGTAGTGCACAAAATAGTGTTATTGCAAAATAAATGGTTAAATGAGAATGACATACACTAGACACAGCAACGCAAAATCAACTACAAATAAAAACATACCTTTCACTCTGTTCCGGAGTTAAACTAGGAGAAACCTTATCACGATCATCAATTAATATAAAATCATTACCAAGTCCTTCATACTTTGCAAATTCGATGATCATCAATTAATATAAAATCATTACCAAGTCCTTCATACTTTGCAAATTCGATACTATCTCCTTTATTTGCTGATAGGATGCTTGATGATATGCGAGAAGATGAAGTAGATGTTGTATGTGATGTTGAGAGAGTTGCAAAGGCGTTTGCCAGTATGGCGGTAAGAATCGTAGCGATAGAGAGCATAGTAGGATAGTAATTTGTGGTAGTAGAGTTTGTGTGGTTCAATTGGTGTGCACGATGACTGCCACGCATGAAACTTACTCTCTTTCGGCGACTCGCCGAAAATAATGTGGAGAGGCAAATTTTCATTGCTTTTTGTTTGTTGATTTCATTATTCTACCAAAGTGGTTGCTTGTACTGCTACTATTCAATGAATTAGGAGCCATTGTATATAGCGTCGGTAGAGACTTCTCAGTTTATTCATCGGTGATTAGTTCGCATATTGAGAGAAGTGTTCATTCCCACAAGCTCGATATTCACTCGAACAACACCCAACCAACACGGAGTTGTCATTGGGCAATATAAATCAGCCTCTTCTTTACCAATAATAAGAGATATACAAGCTAATCAACCAATAAATATAAGTAAACTAAACCAAGATGGAGGCAGGCACACAAGTTTGGAGTTACGAATCATCCGGTGATGATCCATGGATATTATCTGAAATTATCAACCGTTCATCTGAAACATTAACACTCAAACATACAGCCAAGGATGCCGACTCAACTCCCTTTACACGACCATTATTAACCAATACAGCATCAGATGAGGGTGCCAAGTATGAAGGCGTGGAATTAGCCAATGCACCATTAAGTGCGGCGGATATTGCCGAGGGGGCTGATAATGATATGATTGCGTTACAGCATTTACATGAACCGGCTATATTACATGCTGTTAGTGAACGATACTTTCGGGGTGAGATATATACATGGACTGGACCGGTATTAATTGCTGTTAATCCTTTCCAGAGATTACCACTTTATACTAGGGTGAGTTACTTTATAATTTGTTTCTTTTGTTATACTTTTTGTTAAAGTGTGTGGTTGGGAGATAGAAATGGAGATTATAATGCTGTGTTTGGATATAGAATTGTTAAAGAATTTATTTGAAGGGGTGTAGGTTTAAATAGGTGCGGTTAAAGGTTTTTATTGTTTGTTGAGAGTGTAAATATGTTTGGTGAATGTGGGAAATGTTAATGTGGGGAATATTGTTAGCTTGTATGTTGAAAGAATATAGCTGGGGATAAAAGTATGAGATATACTCATTGATATGATTTGGTGGTGGGGGATAAGAGAAAGGGATTACGTTAATTTGAAGAATGTGTATAACTTGTTGGGGGGAGATGTGTTTGGAATAATTTAGAATGATACTGTGAAGTCGCACAAATCTCTTATTCAATATGCTCACACACATTTACCTCTATTTTTCTCTTGTGCACCCTACACATGAAACAAACTCCACTAAATCTACAACTATTATGCTATACTATATTAATCCACACTCCATTTACAGGAAATTCTTGCATCCTATCGTCAAGAGGGGTTACTCCGCTCACAAAACTTGGGAGATTCAAATGCCAAACCCCTCGGTCCGCACGTTTATTCCGTTGCTGATCGATCGTACCGTCAAATGATGTCTGAACAACGTAAATCACAAAGTATCCTCATTAGTGGAGAGTCTGGTGCTGGTAAGACGGAAACTACGAAGATTGTCATGCTTTATCTTACTACGTTAGGAAGTGCTGAAACTCCCGAGGTGGAAGTTGGAGTCGAGGAGGTTGTTGACAATGGAAAGTTGAGCATTATGGAACGTGTATTACAATCAAATCCCATCCTTGAGGCATTCGGTAATGCCAAGACACTGAGAAACGATAACAGTTCCCGATTTGGTAAATTCATTGAGCTAGGTTTTAACCGTGCAGGTGTCCTCCAGGGTGCCAAGGTCCAAACTTACCTCCTTGAGAAAGTTCGTATCGGATTCCATGCTTCTGGTGAACGTAATTATCACATTTTCTACCAATTACTCCGTGGTGCCACTGAGGAACAACATCAAAAGTATTGCTTCCATGATGGATTGACTGGTGGTCTTGAATTAGCCAACTACTTCCATTTGACTGGACAGGGTGGTGCACCCCAACTACGTGAATTTACAGATGAGGAGGGTCTCAAGTATACACTAAAATCTATGCGTAGTATGGGTTGGACTGAGGAGAAGATTGACAACGTCTTGAGTATTATTGCCGGTATTCTCCACCTTGGCCAGGTTAAGTTTGATAGTACAATGAGTGACGGAGGACAAGAAATTGCCACAATCGGTGATGAGGCGAAGAAAACTGTTGCCGATGCTGCCAAATTGTTGGGTGTTGATGAAGAGAAGTTGATTACTGCCCTAACGGTGCGTATTATGGTCACGAGGGGTGATGAGATTCGTATCGATTTGGCACCCAATAAGGCCGCTGATGCACGTGATTCGTTGGCCAAAACGTTCTACGGTGCCATGTTCCTTTGGGTAGTTCGTGAAGTGAACAACTCTATCATGTGGGAGAATGATTCTGATATTCGTTCATCTGCTGGTGTACTTGATATTTTTGGATTTGAGAGTTTTGCAGTCAACTCGTTCGAGCAACTTTGTATCAACTTTACCAATGAGGCTTTACAACAGCAGTTTAACAAATTCATATTCAAGTTGGAGCAGGAGGAATATGAACGGGAGCAAATCAACTGGGACTTTATTGAATTCCCCGATAATCAGGATTGTCTAGATACCATCCAGGCTAGGCCTAAGGGTATTCTAGCCCTCTTGGACGATGAATGTAAATTGGGACAGCGAGGTAGTGATAGAAATTGGGCTATGCGTTTGAATCAGACTTACTTACCCGAGAAGAAACAGGAAGTGTCGGAGAACACTCGATACAGTGCCACATCAATGCAACAGGCAAAAGGCCTCTTCTGTGTCCGTCACTTTGCAGGAAATGTTCAATACACTGCCGAAACTAACTTTCTTGAGAAGAATCGTGATGAAATTCCTCTAACGGCTACTGCACTTTTCGAGGAGGATTCTTCTGATTTGATCAAGGACATGTATGCTGTTCAGAAAGGACAATCTCACGATGGAGCTGCAGAGAAAGGCAAGCCTGCCAAGCAAAAGACAGTATCACAACAGTTCAAGGCTCAACTCGATGATCTCATTGCCATGATTGAAAAGACAGATCCTCACTACATTAGGTGTTTGAAACCTAATGATGCGGCGAAGCCTAAATTGCTAACAAGGAAGCGTCTTACAGAGCAACTTCGCTATGGCGGTGTTTTGGAAGCTGTTCGTGTCGCTCGTATGGGATATCCCGTTCGTTTAGATCATACTGGCTTCTTTAAACGTTATCGTACACTCCTCCCTTCTGTTCCTGAAAATGTTCTCCCTTGGAGCTTGGAAGAGAGCGATGTGGAGCCACAGAAGTTGTGTGTCAAGTTCTTGGATATTGTCTTGGAGCAGGGTGCTAAGCCAGCCAACTATGCAAATGAGGATGGAACCATGACACGTGCAAATAAGATTCGTATGGCACAACGTCAACCAGAGCCCATGGTCTTTCCTAAGTCTGATGTACAGCTTGGTCTATCGAAGGTGTTTATGAGAAAGGGGCCGCATGATAAATTGGAGAGTCATCGTGTGTTTCATCAGAATGCATCTATTACTCTGCTTCAGAGTTGGATTAGAGGCTTGCAGCAAGAGCGGAGATATCTTATTACAGGAGATGCAGCTCTTACCATTGAGAGATGGTACCGTGGTTGCTTGGGACGTGCTCGTTGGTGGAGACTTCGTGAGGCTCAGGCCAGTTTACTTCTTACCAACACCTTCCGTATGCAGATCAACCGAAGAAAGTATGTCCGTGCTCGAAATGGTACTATTCGTCTCCAGGCTCAATGTCGTGGAAGATCTGTTCGAAAGGTTAATGCTGCTACAAAGATTGAATCAGCTTACCGCATGCACGTCCATAGCAGTGCCTACAGAAAACTCAAGTCGGCTACGATTGCATTACAGTGTTGTGCACGTCGTGATATCGCAAAGAAGGAGTTCGATGAACTCAAACGTGCAGCCAAAGATATGGGTAAGATCAAACAGCATAATGAAAAGCTCAAAATGGAGATGGCAAGTCTCAAGGCAATGTTACAAGCACAAGCTGCCAGTGATGCCGGGAAAGAAGAAAGTGAAAAGGCTGTTGCAGAGAAGCAGAAGGAGATTGATGCCTTGGAAGCACGTATTGCAGAACTAGAGGCTGAGTTAGAGAAGGAGAAGGAGAATGTAAAGAAGTTAGAGAACGAACTTAATGTACAAAAGGAAGGAAATACCAGGCTGTCACAAGATTTGCAGTACCAGAAGGAGCTTGTTGCACGTATACCAGATACTCCTCTTCAGAGAAAACACTCCAGAGGAAAGTCCTTAAATGCCGCCCCCTCAAGTCCAGTGCCACAGAATCACTCCCGAGCCGACTCTGCCCCAGCTGAGCAACTTGCAGATGCGGTAGTTGTTGGTCACACTATAACACCGGAGGCCCTAGCTCAGCATCGTGCTGAAGTTGCTAGATTAGAAGAACAAGTGGAGGAGGAACGACGAATGAGCCGAGCAGCAAGAATCGAGATCAAGAATCTTCGGGCGGCTATTGCAGACAAGGGCGTGGTGGATGTGACTGCTTCAACCTACGAAATCTCAGACGCTGTTAGTGAAATGTCTGGAAGTGAGATGGATGCAAGTGATATACCGCATCCAAGTGAAGTGGAACCACAAACTCGGTACGTAAATTCTTTTCATTTAGGGTGGTGGTTCATGTCAAGAGTGTTGTGTCATTCCATATCTGCTGTGTGTCTAGAGATGGCTTATGCCCATCTCAGTGATGACCTCCATAGTTTGAAGTGGACTGATAAACACCTGATTTGTCTCACCTACCCTATGCTTTGTCTGTTTATTACAATCTTCTTCTTTTAGACTTGTTTTGCTGCTAGTGTTTGCTATTATTGCAATCTTCTTTGGAAGTGTTGCCTTAATACTTCGCTGGCATCATCGTATCAATGCTGGGATGGCGTTGCTAGCGCTAGATGATGTTTCGTTCGACTCAAGTAGTATATCCTTTGCTGCTGAGGAGACCTCTAGCGTCTTTGATGACTTGTTGTCAGCTTAGGCTGGCAACAGGTCATCTGCCAAAGGTTCATATTGCTTTTGTTGAATGTTTCTTCACTCGCAATTATGCAATTCGTTTGGCGGCAGCATTTCTGTTGTTTGGTCGACTTGGAGTCGGTCAAGATACAGTGTTCGTATCGTTTATGATTCATATTATATGTATATTACATGGCAAAATCTAAGCTATTTTTGTTTACTTGGGGCAATTCCCGATAGCAGTGATCCAAAAACTCCAGAGCAGGCAAATACTATTGGCTTCAGAACTCCTGTCGTCGATGCACAAGTGGACGTGCGAGGGAAGATGGACGAGCTCCAAAGATCTGTTAGTGACTATTTCCCAATGATCAAGAGAGGTTTCAGTGACGAGAAAGAAGAGGGCGCACCTGAGGTTGTAGCAATGGGATGGAAACATGATGTTGCAAGTAGAAAGGAAAGAGAAGAAGGTCTTCGGTGAGTGTCAGCTGGTTTGTATAATATTTTGTGTCTTTCAAGCAACAACAGCTCATCGTTCACGTCATCATTTCTAAACTGACACAGTGACGAGGTTCGAGTTTTTGAGACCAAGACTAAGAAGTTCTTTGCGATGTTGGAGGAAGGTGTTGATGTCACCCTGTGGCAACGAAACACGAGTGCTGATATCGGTCAAGGAGGAGAAGAATTTGCTGTTAAGTCAAGCTCGATGACACTCAAGCTTCATCGTCATGGAGACTTACTTGTTCAGACGGTCTTGACCTTCAATTCGACTGGTGGCTACTTGAGCAAGGCTCTCGGAAGACGACGTGATAAGGCGGCCCATGAGCCATTGCCATTGAATGATATCCTCGAGGTTAAGGCAGGATGCATTGGTTATGATCATGCTGAGCTGCCAACCTCTTCATCCAAAAAAGGAAAATCATCCAAGGTCAAATCAGAGAATATGCAGAGCAGTCTCTTCTTGACTATCAAGGCAACGCCAACTCCTATGGCATCATCAAGGTCCTACTATCTCCGAGTGAAGTCTCGAGCAACACGAAATGATCTACTAGCTGGCCTCCGAGGTATACTTGCAGACTTACAAGTTCGTGAGGGAGTGAGCATATCACAAATTCAAACACCAGCTGCCGCTCAACATGCAAGACGGATGCCTGGTTCTGTTCATAAGAATGCTGGACCCAATCCATTTCTGGCAGAGGGCAAACGAGGTGATATCATGGTGCCTCTTGCGGAGGTTCATGACCTTATTAATGGGGAAAGAGAGTCTTATGATAAGCTACTACTTACCATGCTTCAGGGAAGTTCTGATCTAAAGGAGAAGGAAGACGAATTATTATCTTTACGAAATAAGGTTCATCAAACAATGGCTGAATGTGCAGAGAAGGATAAGACTCAAGCTAATGATTCAAAACTCATCATGCAATTAAGTAAGAAGTTAGAGACCTTGCTGATGGAGAATGAAGACTTGCGTGACAATAACGATCGTCTGAATCAAAGGCTGGTACAAGTGGAGTGTAAGTTGAAAGAGAATAACATCTCTTGGTGTTGATATTATTCTTGTACGTCGTGCTAGTTGTGATCTTTGTTGTGATATGATGATCAATATCTAACCATGATCTATATTGTCTGCTCTCCATAGGTGAGAAAGTGAACATAATCAACAGTAGTAAATAGGGTGTCAATGTCATTAAATGTCCTATAAAGAATAGTTGTATGTGTCAATCAATATATGTACATAATTAGTCTAGGTCTATACCGCATTCCTCTCAATCTTTTCACAGGACTTTACAAGCCAATTCATTGCAGGTGAGCCTTCTTCCAGTAGTGGAGCTACCTTCGATAAAACTTCCTCGTGGTATGCGTCGAGCCAATCGAGCTCGGCGTCTGTCATGATCTCTTGATTGATGAGATTCTTTTGGATAGGAATTTGTGTAAGCCTAGCAAACTTGAGGAACTTCTTTCCCTCTACCTTCTTTTGCTTCTTTGCTGGAGGCTCTTCTTCATCCTTAGCTTCTTCATCAGTACCTTTGACGGCAACAATCTCAAGCAAGTTTTCAATTCGAATACCATAATTGCCATCGTCATAGAAACCAGGTTCGTTACTTGTGATCATACCCTCCTTCAAACCCTCTTTGTTTGCCCAACGAGGACTAATACTATGAGGACCTTCATGTACATTGAGTGCTGCTCCGAGTCCATGCCCTGTGCCATGTCCATAGTCAATGCCTACTTCCCAAAGAGCTTTACGGGCAAAGACGTCCAAGACAAAGCCCGGAGTGTTATCGGGGAAGATCATAGTGTCGACACCAATATGACCTTTCAATACTCGAGAGTTGTGATCCTTGAACTCTTCGCTTGCATCGCCAAAGTGCCAGGTTCGTGTAACATCTGTTGTGCCGTATTCATATTGTCCTCCACTATCAATTAGAATAGGGTTTGTCTTATCTAATGATTTCAATAAATCACTATCTTCGGCTGCGCGATAATGCACAATGGCTCCATTAGGACCTACTCCGGCGATTGTTGGGAAGGACACTTCTTTAAATCCTGGTTGTTTTGCTCGGTAGCCAGTCAGTACTTCGTCTACTTCTACTTCACTTACTGACCGTCCCTCGACTACAATTGTATGTTCAAGCCAAGCCATGAAATGGGCCATCGCTGCACCATCAACTATATGTGCCTGACGCATCCCTTCCATTTCAGCATCATTCTTACATGCCTTCATTGGAGTAACCGCATTCTGTGCATCGATGAGACTCTTCTTTGGTACCACACGGCTGATTGCATAATTGGAACGTGAGTTATCAAGCCAGACCTTATTCTTTGAGCTCGACTCTAAATGAGATTTGATATCATTTACAATATTCTCATACGGTTGAACAGTTACACCGGCAGACTTCAAATGCTCACTAACTTCTGGAGGTGCCACCTTCTCGTCGTCACAGTACAATGTAACTTGATCGTTTGAAATGGTAGCATATGCAATACCAACCGGGCACGTCTCTACATCATTTTGACATCGTACATTAAAGAGGTATGCAATATCATCAAGTGCAGAGAAAACAGAAAGAGTTGCCTTCTTCTCCTTCATCTCTGATCTGATTTTTGTAACCTTATCTTCAATAGACATACCTGCATACTTCATTGGATGGACACGAAATGGATTCTTTGGTAGAGCTGGCCTATCGTTCCAAATTGAATCAATAATGTTTGCTTTACCATCCAATGTATCAAGTTCGGCGATCACTAGTTTTTCATCATCTGTATCAATATCTTTTGCGGCATTTGCAAATGCCGCATTCAAATCTTTGGCAAAACTAGCCGAGTGAACAAATGCATCAATACCAACCTTGAGTGGCGTCTTATGCTCTGTGTAATGTGTTGTGGCTAACTCAGATAAGAACTTGTTAATAGTTGGTACCTTGGGTTGTCCCTGTTTCATCAATTCCCAATGATCAGAGTCTAATCGGAGTGATGCCTCATTGAAATACCTGAAAATTATATCATCAAATGTGCATATTGTTGGTATGAGATATATTGGAAATCAATAGACCATTGCAATGATATAACACAAGATAGGTATAAACACAAAATCGTTGCAATTCATAAGATACATACCTTGAATCAGTCCAAAGATAAGCCTTATCAGCAGTAACAGCCGCAGTACCAGCACTACCATGAAAATCAGTCAAGTATGCCCTTCTCATATATGCCGCGGGGACATATTCGCTTAGATGCGGATCGTCACTTGGAACAATATATACATCTACACCATTTTCTTTCATGGCAGATCTCATTGCAGTGAGTTTTTGTGATGCTGTCATTATGTTTGTTTTGTCTGTATTTATTATTGTTGTTACTTCTTTTTCCTCGGTAGGAGAGATTGTACTAAATAATGATATACTTCCGCCTCTTGGTATATTGTTAGTAATAGTAGGAAATGACCACGTGGTTTGTGTCGGAAGATGTGTCCTTGTTGCTGCTCGGTGGTAGTCTCCTATTGTTGTTGAAAATGCTCGGGCCGCTGATGTTCTAGCGACAAATAATATAGCTAGTAGAGACGACGTCTTTGAGATGAAACGATTTGTATTGGTACGAGGAAGAAGGAGGGTGGATAGCATTGTATTCGATATCAAATTATGAGAGTGTCGAGTGTTCAAAGAGATAAGGCCAGTTCTCAAGCCAAAGCCCGCGCCTTGCAATAAATGACATACCAGCCTGTAAGGTATCTTCGTTTGCAATAATTTTATTAGTGCATTGAAAATTTGCTCAAACAATATCTCAACTCAATCACACTACTACTACTACTACTACCTCTCTCTTATAACTCTATTACTATGTCTTTCAGTATTGGAACGTCATCCTCTGCCCCTAATATGGACATGGCATTAGGTATGTATAATATTCCCAGCTGGATAATCGGAGAGGCGATTGATTTTTTACCATGTATATAAGATATAAATAAGATATGCATAGACTGGCCTCTAACTCCTCAACTCCTATTACATAAAACAACAGATGATATGATTAAAAAGAACCGTGCACCACGTCGTACACCACGAAAGAATGCAGGTAAATCAAATGCAACTGCCGCACGTGCCACCGGACAAAACAAGGCAAGACGTAATGCCGCCACGGCAGCACGACGTGGATTAACTAATAATTCCAAACCCAACGCTATGGAAATTGACCGTCAGGTATCACGTCAACGTGGTAGTATGGGCGGAAAAGGTAATAATAATACAAGGGGTGGTAATAAGGGATCTAGGGGTGGTCGTCGTGCCACTGCTCCAAGTGCTGCGGCTGTTCGTGCCAAAGCACGTAACTTGGCCGGAGTTAGGGGTGGTACTAAAAAACAAGCTGCTGGAGGAAAAGGAGGGGGGTCAAGTGTAATTACGGCACCATCTCAACAGGCAATTGGTGCAGCTGCCCGAGCAATGAAGGATAAGGGATTTAAGGTACCCAAGGGTATGCAGATGCAGATATCATTTGTTGCCAAGAAACAAGAGCCTACTCCCAAGAATAAGAATACTGGACGTCAAGGAGGAAATAGGAGTAATGCTGGAAGAGCTAATACTAATAATAATAATAAGGGAAGAGGCGGTGGACGTGGCGGTGGAAGGGGAAGGGGCCGTGGAGGCCGTGGAAGGCGTTAATTAAGCAGTTTCAAAAATGTGCACAAGATGTGTCATTTTTTATTTTTTGTCAAGAGTCCAATTAATTGACAATATCTACACACACCAAATGAATCTTTACATCACATCAAATGATATCAATTATACCAAAAGATCTATTTTAAAAATCGGGGGATATCTAAATATCAAGTTCAAGTGAAATTAGGGATATTGAACATTGTCAAATACTATATCCATTTTCAACTTTTGGGGAATCTATCCAAATCTCTGTAGAGAGAATAGAAATACAAGAGTCCATTTATTAATCATCTCGTTGCCAGTTTAGTTGCACGTCGTTGAAATAAATGAGACATCTTTTAGTTATGTTAGGGGAGAACTACATTATTATAATAAAGTCGAATGTTTAAATCAACAATAATTGATTTTTGAGTGGCCATTTTATGGGGAAATGGTTCCATCTTTCTTCTTGAGTTCAAGTACTTTACAAGTCGATTCGATTGAGAGTTTCTTCTTTGGAGTTTCAAAGAGATTAATGCGGCAGCCTATGTATATAGGGAAGATTGAGATGCATGAAAATTGGCATTATCTTTTGGCAAAATGTGCAGCTCTATATTTTATTACCTCTTTATGAGTGTATTATCGGGTCATGTTATAACCTCAAGGGTATCTAGTAGGAGGCGACGAAGGACTTCCCCAGTCTTGAAGCTCCTCCTCTAGTAAAATGCACAAACACCTTTAACGAGCAAATATGCACTGCCACTGCGGAAAGTATGTTGGTTGTGGTGCATGTTTTAGAAGAAGGTGACGAAGGCCTATCCCCAGCCTGAAGCTCCTTCTCTAAACATGTTGCCTTCGGAAGCAATGTTGCTATATGAACTGTGTTTTCAACCACATAATATCTCTTCCAATAGAAGAAACTCTCGGGTGTAGACTAGATTAGAATCAATATGGAGGAATACCTCTCTTACTTTATATCTATGTATTGCTTGTTCTGTTGAGGAAGGTACATTGTGAAAACAACTGCACCTTTGATTCTGGGGAGAGTTATCGATATCGTTCCTTTTGTTAGAGCTCTCTGATAGTGTATATCTTGTGTCACTGAGTTATTACTAAGACTACGCCGTCTCCTTCCAACCAACCCCCTCGTCGTTCATATCATCATTACAATATCGTCCAAGCTTAAACTACAGTGGTATTAATCGGCTGTCCTTTGCACTTCCCCCATGTAAATATAGCACTCAAAACAATAGCAGTAATATTCAACATGTAACTCAGTACTAGCATGATAATAATGCTAACTCTTTGATCAACATTATATCCAAAACCTGATAACCAGATACTAACGGAAACGACTTGAAGAATGACCATGAGACAGATGGAGATCAGGATTGCATTGGCAAGTTGGCGTCTCTTCTTGCTCAATTTGTAATCGGCGCAGCAACATCCACAAGACAGTATGGACGAAAGAACAATGGCTGTTATCGTACAGACTAGTGATACCGGTGGAAGAACAATGTTTATCAAAATGCCAACAAGTAACACTACAAATAGAGCAATTCCCAAGCCCTTGCCATCTTCTTCTGATGAGGGAATCAAGGTTATGGGAGTAGTAGGAGAAGAAACTACTGCACTGCCCATTGTCGGTTTTGACTTGATTTTGTTGTCGGATAGCTTGAAGATAATGTGCCAATAGGTGTAGCAGTTGGAATGTCGATTAAATCATTGTCATTGGTCTCCGGTTGAGTCATAACTAAAGAAGAGGAGAGAGACGAGAGAGTTGATCAAAAGAGCTTATTGATCTCAAGAAGTCGAGATAGTTCTTTGCAATAAAAACAAGTAAAACAACGGTTGTTCGGCTTCTCCCCCCTCTGCCACTATTTAATTAGTATAGCCTGCCTGCCCTATACGTATCTCCAACCTACATACTTCATCGAGATCATCAACGAACTGCTGCACTGCCTAGGATACCGTTTCTTGCGCATTGGTATCAAAACCACAAACTCATCACTCATCGGTGATCCAACCTCGAATCGATATGGCAACAATAATACGTCACCTAGGCCGAAGGCCTGGTAATAATATCACTTCTTCATTCTCTTCATTATCATCAACATCATCAGTATCGGCATCAGCATCGTCATCAATAATAAGAGCACAACATCTTCACAAACTACCCACATCTCATGCACTTCTTAGCATACCCACACGATACCAATCTACTAAAGAAGATCTTGAATCAATTAAACGACGTAATATTGGTATATCGGCTCATATCGATTCTGGTAAAACAACTTTAACTGAACGTATCTTATTCTACACTGGACGGGTAAGAAGATCAATCATCAATTATATGTTTGTGTTTTGTCACATAATCATTGGAATATCTATTGTGATTGTTTGTGCACTTCGATATCTTGACGTATATCTCATTACCTTATTGATCTCTCCTTAACATAGATCAAATCAATACATGACGTTCGTGGTAAAGATGGAGTAGGTGCCAAAATGGATTCCATGGATTTAGAACGTGAAAAAGGCATAACAATCCAAAGTGCAGCAACATTCTGTCGATGGAAGGGTGCATTCGTTAATATTATTGATACACCCGGTCATGTCGATTTTACAATTGAAGTGGAAAGGGCATTACGTGTCTTAGATGGTGGGATATTAGTATTATGTGGTGTATCTGGTGTACAGTCTCAATCATTAACAGTCGATCGACAAATGAAACGATACAATGTACCTCGTTTGGCATTCATTAATAAGTTAGATCGTCAGGGCTCTAATCCATGGCGAGTTATTGATGACTTACGGAATCAACTCAAGTTAAATGCAGCCGCTGTACAAATCCCTATTGGATTGGAAGACAAGCATTCCGGTATTGTTGATTTAATAACAATGAAATCATATATATTTGATGGTGAGAAGGGTGAGAATATAATTGAGGGTGATATACCAAGTGAGTTACAAGACTTGGTAGATGAGAAACGTGCTGAATTACTCGAACGATTGGCAGATGTTGATGAAACTATAGCAGAATTATTCCTAATGGAGGAGACACCTACACCTGAACAATTCAAGGAGGCTATTCGAGCAACGACTGTTTCATGTCAATTCGTACCAGTCTACATGGGATCAGCCTTCAAGAACAAGGGTGTACAAAAGTTATTAGACGGTGTGTTAGATTACTTACCCGAGCCTCGTGAGAAACAAAACTTTGCATTAGATAGAGATGCTG
>Ga0075437_10150_pt1 | contig 15598 bp, 8 predicted proteins | sample MintriMetagenome_FD_74266 | JGI IMG/M metagenome (GOLD analysis project Ga0075437, IMG submission 74266) | Marine eukaryotic communities from Monterey Bay, USA to study complex ecological interactions - Minidiscus trioculatus and... | ecosystem: Environmental > Aquatic > Marine > Unclassified...
AATTATTATGAGTTACTAAATCTAGAACAACCAGATACACATAGAAGAAAGTCAACACTTACCAATCGAAGGAAACGCACAACATATAGATCAAAGATATCTACACCGGATATTAAAAAGGCATATAGAAAACAAGCACAACTCTATCATCCCGATAAAGCAAACAGGCACAATATGACGAAAGAAGATGCTACTTCAAGATTTGCAATGATTGCTCAAGCATATGAAGAACTTAGTAATACAAATACTAGAAATGAATATGATTGGGACTTGTTAGATGCGGAGGATGAGGCTGAAGAACGACGTTTATTCAATGAACAACATAAGCAAGGCTTGAATAGAAATCAACAACATGAACAATATACTTCAGAAGATTCTACTCTATATGATAAGATGCGTACTACAGCATCTACTTTCAATACTTGGAAAGAAAGTATAGATCCGTGGTCGGTATTCGAGGACTTCTTCTTCCAGGATTCTACAGCTAACGATTATGCATATTCAAACAATTATCAACATGATCATCAGAACAGACAGCAAAGGTATGATAACATACCGAGTGTGTCTGAACAAACTATATATCAAGGCTACGACCCACAGTTTGGTGCAGATATATACACAGTGTTGCGAAGAGAAGAGTATACCAATAATAATGATATGAATACAAATGGAAAGTACTTCTTTCGGATATTAGCACAGGATTTTGCCTCTAGCACACAAGTAGATCCATACACAGGATTTGTAATAAACGAGTATTATACAGCAATATCAGAGCCCTATTTAGTGGAAGAAGGGTATGAAAGCTACCCGACAAATCATGATACATATACTGATCCTAAGCAACCATCTCATTATGAATACAAAAGAAAACAACAACAAGAAGATCAAGAGAAGTCACACCAACGAGAGAACCCACAAAGAGTAAGCCCAACAAAATTAGAGATAGGTGAATCATTCACACCAGTTAGTAGCTTATCGGATCCTTGGATATCATCAAATGGGAAATATCAAGCTATATTGACTTCCACATGCGAGCTGCAAATCATTAGTCAATCTTCATTAGACGAAGATGATGATAGTGATGAGACAAAGTCAATAATATGGTCGAGTGAAACTTATATACCAACTATCAGAGCAGATGGCTGCTACCTAACATTAGGCTCATCGGGTAGATTAGTGCTGTCAGTTGATTATGGTAGCCACTTGAATTCAAATACTGTTCTTTGGACTACTCCGGAACCTTCAATCGTTCCGCACTGGGATAGTAGTCATACAGCAAAGCAACAACCAATTACATTTCAATATTATGCTAGTTTGGATGATGATGGTGTTATGGCAGTTTATAGAGTAAGAGAAGAAAGACCAACAAAGAATACTTCACAAAAGACCTCATCGTCAACTCAAACTAAGTTACATATACGTCCAATTATTGATAAACTTGGCCGAATATACCAAGACATAACAAAAGCATCTGAACAACAAGGCAGAACGAAAGCTGCAGTAGCATGGAATCATTTGCGATATAATGCCATGCGCATAGGTGGCAAATCTGTCACATCAGATAATGACCATCATCACTATCATGAATGTATATTTTCAACAAGTCCTGTTGGCTGTCTTACTTCAGGCCGTAGGGTTATTCAATTGTCAAAGAGGTTAGCAAATGTTGCCCGAACGTCAGTCAAATCGGTAGATAAAACCTTAGATTCGTTCATATCAGTTCTCACTGATCAAGTGGATTATGATGACGATGATGAGGAATACAACTATTTTAGTGGATCCAGCTATTCCTCGCTTGGTGATGAAGATGAAGACATACTCGATACGTTGATACGTATCACTGAATCTGCTGGTGTAAAGCTTGGCAAGGCAGGAATTCAAGGCATGCAAAAAGCACAAGTACATGGCAAGAAGGTTGTTGGAAAAGTGGTGGGCAAAATGAAAGATCGTATGAGATCAAAGGAAGAGATTGATAAGTTTTTCTAGATAGAGATGTATTCATTCTTACTCATGACGAGATGCTTACTTTAATCATTGTGTCAGACTAATAAAAGCTGCTCGTCTTTCTCCTTCAGCATTGATAACGTAAATAAAAACCTTGGACACAGATGCCGCACAACAGCCTCCGATTCAATCGTAAGTTGTTCAGTGCATGGCATCTTCATTCTCCCCTAGCTTCTTGATAATGATAGCGTTGATAGCTTGCTGTAATCCTCCAGCCTTTTCCTCTTCAGTTTTCAACTTATCGTTGAGAACATTGAGCTCTTTTTGATTTTCTAGCAGATTACTTTTGATGATCTCCTTGATACTATCAGTTTTTATCGCCGATAAATCAAGTTTGAGTGATGAACACTCCTCCTCCAAACTACTCTTCTTATCGTGGAGACTGTCATCCTTCATATCTGCTGTAGCCTTGGCAATTAGTTCCAATCGACCTTGCTTGGTTGTTTCAATATAGGCTTTGACATCCTGCATAGTGCTTTCGTCGAGAGAAATCCCATCTCCCTCAACTCTACGCTTCTTCAACGGCCTAGATGCCACTCCCTCTGCCTCATTCCCTCCAAGCTCTTTGAGGATAGTAGCCTGGATATATTCTTTCATCTTTTGGCTCTCCTCCTCTTCCGCGTCCATGAGAGATTCAACCTTCAAGAGCTCCGTCTGATTTTCTAGCAGATTACTTTTGATGACCTCCTTAATACTATCAACCGATAAATCAAGTTTGAGTGATGAACACTCCTGCTCCAGCTTCTCCTTCTTGTCAAGAAGGTTGCTACTCTTCATACCGGTATCTTCTAGAGTAAAATTGGGAAGCAAAAAAGAAACACCAGCAGTGGAAACTTGGTGTGGATGGCCCAAGAAAGATGCCGGAATGTTTATCACCTTGTACACATAATGACCACTTACTAACATGCTAGTGATGAGTGAAGTGGTGGCAGCTGCATAACCAACGATGATTAAGTGCCCTTTAGATTTAGGCGATCATCCAGACCCAGAAGGAGGGGGGGCCAGTGGTGTGATCTTGGGCAATGTTCAAGCAGAGCTTGATGATATACAAATATTACACATAATTTCAACCTTCATCCCCTTTAACAGGACTCCAGGTATGGGCTCTGGCTAGAGCCCACTTTTCAATAGGCCAACTTCTGGCCACTGTACCTCTGCGGGGGATCAACCTCAGATCAAAAGTGGCGGTGTTTTGGAAAGCTCTGCTCATGCTCTACATGACTGCACTATCGGTCAGATACCTATCTCACACCCCTAGTGCGCGAGTCCCACTTGAAAAATGAGTCTAAATGGTATCTTTGCTCCTCGAGTCTCTCAATTTATTGCCATTTGGTTGACCATGCAGCACATGGCGATCTGGCATAGTAGGGACTCGAAATCTCGCCAGTGGCACCAGGGAGTCTTCCACAGCCATACCAAGTGATGTAAGGGAGGCACCCACTAATTAGACAACCCCCAATCAGCTGGGGTGGAGGTGCGGAGGAGGGGGCGTCCCTTTGCCCCCTCCTCTGCGAAGACTATGTGCAGCGGGCGCAGCTCCGCAGGACATAGTCCCCCTCAAACGCGTTTTTTAACTGTACCTTCTCATAGAATTTCAATTTCAGACCTTCTAGCTCGTGTGGTGGATTGTTCATGACCATATAAACAAAAGTGCTTTAAACAAGCATTGCGTCAAATTGCCTAGGAGAAAAGTTACAGCCACTCGAAGTAGGTTCAATTCTCACCCTTGGGTAGGATACCAATCTCTTATACCCTTAGTGCTGTTAAAAATCTCTTCTAGGGTATCTTTCAGCACTGAATGATATCTTCCCGTATCAACAACAGCAGCAAGCATCAATCTAACCCTTTACTGGGCGTAATAAAAGGTGTGAGCACAGCTCTATAGTGTTGCTTAGCTCATACAAAGGCACATCTCTACTATCGTATCATTATTAGTTTTTCTTTTGGTTGTTGTGAAAAAAGGACCAATTCATTGACAGCACTAACTTTGAGTGCCAAACAAAGCACCAACAGCTCTTAAATGACACACATAAAAAGAAAAAAAGCCGAGAATCGAACTCGGGGCCCAACAATGGCAACGATGGATTTTTTCGATCTATTTTAATCATTAAAGAATTTGAAGTAGCATTTCTCAACCAAAACTATGATAGTATATGGATAATACTATGATTGTGTAAAGTTTTTTCTTCCCTTTCAAAAAAAAACTCAGTCTGAGTGTTCTCATGATGTGTAAACCTGGTGTAGTGTGAAGATAAATCCCATGGACCTAGTGAGTAACTAAATGAAAAAAAATATATAATAATAATTGAAGATGAACAAAATATTGGGACACTTGATGGCCAAACATTGCCTGAGATAGTCGGCAGGAAATCGAGTTTTTTCCTGATCTGAGGCATGAAACCCGCCAACATGGGGCTGTAAAAGTATGATGGGTGGACTTACAATCATGCTGGGAGTGTTCATCAACTTGTTCTACATCTATACATTGCCAAACAACCACTATTCAACAACCTACATGCTGCTATACCCCCACTTGATGGCCAAACTTGCACACTGAAGATTGCTATAGAAATAGAACTTCCTTTAACAAAGTTTTATTGTCTGTAATGCCTAACCCTAACCCTAAGTTCTTTACTTTCTTTTAACCCTTTCAATGCTGAACAAGTGCTATCTTTGTGCTTTCTGATTTCACACCAACACACTTGATTACCCAATTATTCGTTGAAAGTTGCGCAGAAGTTTGAGATTTTGGCAAATCACCTCTCACTCTCACCTCCTGTGTCTCCAGTTTACTTACTCCTTACTTCACACATAAAACAGTTATTGCATGAAGATATTATGTGGTCTATTACTCTGATTATCATGAGCTGCCAACCATGGACTGAGCAGCTCATCAACATGGTAGACAAGGAGAAAGCCAACTTGTGTTTTTAGTAATTAGAAAGATATATTGTCAATTACATAAGCTGAAAACTGCACCAGTGGTTTAGTGGTAAAATCCAACGTTGCCATCGTTGGGCCCCGAGTTCGATTCTCGGCTGGTGCACTCTTTTTAGTGTATTTGAGCTGTTGGGTGCTTTGTTTGGCACTCAAAGTTAGTGCTGGCAATGAATTAGTCCTTTTTTCACAACAACAAAAGAAAGTAATAGATGGTAGAGATGTGCCTTTGTATGAGCTAAGCAACACTATAGAGCTGTGCTCACACCTTTTATTACGCCCATTAAAGAAGGGATAGATTGATGCTTGCTGCTGTTGTTGATACGGGAAGAATCATTCAGTGCTGGAGGATACCCTGTAGAAGGGAGATATATGAATGTTTCAAGTCAGTTAATAAGGTAGTGTAGAGTTCCATAAGGCTATAGAATACAATGGAGATGAATAATAATACTGAAGAAGAAAGTGAAAATGAAGAATATACAACGCAAGAAGAGCATGATGTATCCTCATCTCATGAAGAATACGGTGGCAATATTAATATAAACAACATCAATACAAACAACAATGTGAGCAATAATGAGGATCAAACTGATGATAACGAAGAAGGTACATCCTCTCATTATATGGAGGGATACACACCACTTAATTTCAATATGAATGCACTAGCCTCCAGTGGTATGTTGTTAGATGATGATAGTAGTTATAGTGACAACGATGATAATACACCAAACAACCATATTATGGATGGAGAATTTGATACTGGATATTATCACAATTTAGATGGACCACCACAACGATTGAATGGTGTTAAGGATAATGTCATGGCGTTGGGATTTAGTGCCATGTCTCCTGATATTGATGAAGACAATAATGAGGTATCATCAAACAATATAGAAGAGAGTGGTAATAGTCAACATATCAACTCAGTTTCAGAGTCTTTGGATATACCTGCTGATTTTCAATTGTTGGCAGAGCAGGCATTACGGGGTTTAGAAGTTGAGCATATATCCACTTTGGAAAGATCTATGGACTCTATGGTTAATACTACTGCTACTACTGATTCGCCACCTTCCGATTTGATGACATCATCAAATGATGATGCAAAGCGATCATCTACTGATTTATTCGAAGCAACCTTTCCATCTATAGATGAGGATGTAATTCAAGATGACAATGAACAGAAATCAAGTAGTTTGGCTTTTCCAACGTCATCTACTTTAGCACTAGAGCAGGACGACAATTCAAAACCAATAATTCTACCAAAGATACAACTAAAGAAACCAAAAGGATTGCAATCTTCTAAGCCAATGGATGTTAATGCCATCCAGAAGGCAATGAAATCAATTCGGTTGAAATCACCACAATTAGCTACTACATTAGATGAAGGTTCATCAACTTCCTTCTCAACAGGTGTAGCTCATACTGCAACTGATTCGGCCTTGAATACAATTATCAAGTCGACAACATCAGCAATTGAAACATCATCACAACAGCAGCAGCAACAACTTGCATCTCATGCGATAATCCCATCTGGACCATTGGCAGCGTTTAGAAGAAATACACCCAAAGCCCAAAGTGCATCCGCCAACCTAACAAGGAGCGCTACACTTTCAGACGCAGTGGTAAGACTGTGGCCAATAATTACATTTCGAAGGAAGGTGAGAGCCATGGGATTAAGTGGGACGATGGCCAATCCTTCATCACCTCAATCATCAACAACATTAGTAATACATATAATCGGTGCCGATGGTGTTGAGTGCTCTTCAGAGGAGTTGGTTCGCAAATCGGTAGGTTCATTTGTTCGATGGATTGACGCTGCATTATCTTCGGGAGTATTATCACATGATAGATCATCTACAACAGCAGCTGCTGCTCAACTGGATAGAATTGACTCTTTACTGATCGAGTTTTCCGGGCCAAACATGCCGAATGTGTTAGTTGGGAAAGAGTTAGATCTATTGCCCGATAAGGTGAATTCTGAATCATCTAATGTTGGTGGATTGATTTCTGCCAAAGCTATATTTCAACAGCGAGAGTATCACGAAGATAGTACAGGTGATAATAATACAATCTCAGATCTAGTGATTGCGTTCAATGCGGGAGTATGGGGCTATGATAGTTGGAAACCAACAATTGCTTCAATGATAAGTAGTGCATCATCTGGTAGGTCAGGGATTGGAGAGACAATGTTTGTTATAACGGCATATACCGTGGAGGAATGCGAGGATGATGCTGAAGTTATTGCTCAGGTTGTAGAAGAGACTGCATTATCAAAAAAGAATAATACAAGTATACTCGGAAGACAGATATGGGGACCAGAAGCAAATCAATTTGCATCGAGATTGGAAAGAAAGACAGCATCAGCTCCTCCGGGAAGAAAGTATTTCGAAAATGGAGCATGGCAAGCATGGCTGTTAGGGTAATCACATTAGGTATAACTCTCAACCATAACAACCTCAATTACAATTAATTTGCATTGGAAAACATAAGCAACTATTTACTTCTTTGTAGCAATAACAAGATCATAGTCATCCACTAGATTCTTAACATGCATGTCAACAAACCCGGCTTTCTCTAATCTTTTGAAAAGTTCTTTTGGCCGATATTGTCTTCCTTTCGTATAAGGTAACATAATCACATTCATACTTGTTGATGACGATGTACTACTTTTGACATCATCGGCTAGCAACAACTCACTAATGACAATCTTCCCACCCGAATTAAGACAATCATATGCCTTGTTGATCAGATCAATGTTTGTTTCGTCGGGCCAGTCATGCAAAATGTTTGAAAAGAGAACATAATCACAACCAGTCGGGAAGGGTTCATTAGTGAAGAAGTTTCCAGGAACAACAGACACTCTGTCTGACAAACCAGCTCCCTCAATGTACTCTTCAGTGATTGGTTTAATTGCAGGCAATTCATATACCAGTCCCTTAACATTGTTTGGATTTGACTTCACAGCCGAAATAGTATAGATTGCAGATCCTCCTCCGACGTCTAACAAAGTCTTTTCTTCTGTTAATGTATCTAATCCTAATACACCTGGTAATGCCTCTGCACAGCAATAGCTCTGTGCATTCATATGTGACATGAAATGTCGTGCGTTGTTCGCTACCTCTTCATCATCTTGTTCTAACATTTCCGACATGAGATCTTTCTTTTCTACAGGACGACTGCATTCCAATAACGTCTCGGGTGTTGTAAAGTTTGAGCACATTGTATCAGCGAAAGGACTGAATGTAGATGTTGCCGAACGATCCGATAGGAACTTTTCTGATTATTGAATGGGATATGCAATTATAATTTATGCATAAGATGTGCACATTTACAAAACAAGCATGCAAACTGCTATCATTCACATACTGACTACTCACTAGCTGATGGCGTTAGCTCATATATAATATCATCTACTGATTCATCACTATCGGTATGAACTTGCACTACTCCCATACGACATAACGTAACAAGTAGTGCAGATGCGGCTCGTATTGATAGATTAAACTCTTTTGCTACTTCTGTTGGAGTCTTAGTACCACCTCCAATGAAGGTTGGTATACCTAGCTGATTACTCAGTAGAAATGCAACCGAATCATGATATAGCATGCTATAGTCGAGATATTTACCATTTGTAGGTCCTTGCAATGGTAAGGATAAGTTGGAGGAGGAAGAATGATAACATTGCCAATATTGGTAATCGGAAGATACATCACTCTAATATTTGCAAATCGAGACGACGACGCCAATCCTACCGATCGACGAGCTCCTATCCTTGATAAACCGCAGCGAACTGTAGTGGCAATTGATGATATCATTACTAGTTTGGTGTGTAGATTATTCTACAATAATAGATATGATGCGCAGATTGAGAGAGAAATGGATTTCAACATTTCTTATTGAGGTATCTTTTGACGACTTTGCCACCACCCCAACACAACAACTAACAACACTTGCAAAAGAGCTAAGGCGTCAATGGTATTAACAATAGCTCTCGAACATAAGGAACTAAATACAAGATGATGTCATCTATACACATACAAACCGATGATCATCAAAATGAGATAGATACTCTATCTCCAACTAATCATCCATCCTCATCGGTAGATGAAAGTATCTTTGTCAAAAAGTCTTCTACCTCTGCTCTACTCTCTCCACAATATACATTGGAAACAATGTCCTCATGGACTTCATCCAGTAGTCCATCATCATTGGCACTGCAGTCATCGTTGTCAGCATTAGTTCAAAATAAGGTAGATAATGATGATACTACTAATCATCAATCCTCATCGGTTGACAAAAGTATCTTCATCAAAAAGTCTAATTCTCTACCCTCTCCACAATATACATTGGAGACTATGTCTTCTTGGACTTCATCTGGTAGTCCATCATCGTTGGCATTGCAATCATCATTGTCAATTTGGCCGAGTTCTTGGCTTGGCAGCACTGTTGATAAAGGCGATGATAAGGATACCACAGCTAAGGATGAAACATTACAGGAGAATAGTAATGTCAATAATACGAAAGCTACAACTGTCGACGGACTTAAAAAGTGGGTAGAAGATGCTCTTGTTAATAATAAGAAACCTCAATCCTATACAACTAATGCCCGTGAAGAAATGTGTAAAGATCAGTACAACAATGAGCTCACATCAAATCGTAAAATGTTGGTAGAAGAAACATTACTAAGGTCAAAACCTCAATCCTATACAACAGATGCAAGGATTGAAATGTGTAAAGAAAAGAACTGCAATGATCTCACGACTAATCGTAAACAGTGGATCGAGTCTACACTCTTATCTGTTGATAATGATAAGAATATATCATCACCTTTTCTCAATGAGTTACAACAACTACCCTCATCGGTATCTAAGCGTCGTGAATGGTTAGCTGATGTTACACATATCAAAACTTCTACTGAATTAGAAGATGAGGTACGTCATGAATTTGAATTAGCCAATATGAAGAAGGTCGAAGAAGAAGAAGAAGCAAAGAAAATGTTAGAGGAAGAAGAGGAGAGAGTCAGAGTAGCATATGAAAAGGTAGCAGAAGCAACAAGAGTAGCAGAGGAAGAAGAGAGGATTAGGAATCTATTTGCAACGGCTGAAATGAGGATTAAGAAGGCAAGACAGATGGAGAAACAAAGTAAGAAGAGAGGACTAGCATTGCAATTGAATCGGCAAAAGAAGAAGACATTCTCAATGGCAGTCAACTTTGACTCATCTGACTCCCCAGTGGTTAATAGTAAAGCGAGTCTCAAACGTTCTCGAGTCGATGACAATGAAACTGTCGAAGAAGGAGGTACTACACAAGAAGGGAAAAAGAAGAGGAAAACATTGAAGGTGAAGAAGTTAGTGAAACGATTTGTTCCAAAGACTATGAGGAAATGAAAGTGATGAGAGTCAGTGAATATTCTAAGTATATGTAGCGAATATATGTCCCAGTATGTTCCTACGATATGTATGTTTATGTAGGTATCAATTACTTCTTCCCGTCAGTCCTCTCTTTCGCCAAGGTATCCAAGAGGATACCACTGAAAAATGCAAGATCTAAAAGTTATCTTTTAAATATCAGCGGCCGACCGTACGATATGCACATAAGCATGACCAATAGCCAATTGGCCAATAGCACCGGGAATGGGATATTGAGTGTCTAATCTTGATTTGGTTTGTTATATGCATCCATAATATTTTGCAACGCGAATCTACAACTAACCATCAACTAAATAAATAAAACATACATAAGATATGAACATTGTCAAGACCGTACTCCTTATCACCACTGCAGCTCCATTGACTGCTGCTCATACGCTGCTACGAGGAAATCTACCAACTGAACAGTACATAACTTCAGAGTCTTTACTAGGTACAAGTTGGACGGCAACAGATTTACTTTATGCTGACGATAATGAATTGAAACCTGTTTTAGAAAATACACCAGCAACATTGATATTCTCCAATGATAACACTGCAAGCGGTTATGCCGGCTGTAATCAAATATTCGGAGATGTAGTAATATCATCAACTACTCTAGAGTTTGGAGAGGTAACACAAACAATGATGATGTGCTTCGGTGCTATTGATGATCAAGAACGTGCATTCAATAGTGCAGTGTTTAGGGAATCAGTTCGGTATAAGATTACAAGTACTGAAGATGATAACGTGCTTATATTAGGTGATATTAATACGGGGGAGGTGACCGCTCGTTTTGTACCATTACCGGAACCTACATTGGTCGATTCAGAGTGGGAGCTTAATGGAGTAATAATGGATGATGGCTGGGGTAGTATATCACACACGTTTACAGATGAACCCGTCACATTATCCTTTGATGAAACAACCTTTAAAGGATATACCGGTTGTAATACCGTCCAAGGAGAGTGGAAAGATGTAACCGAGGAGGATAGTACTTATCCCATGTTTCGAACTACCAATCTAGTTACAACTAAGCGAGGATGTGTATCACCATTTCCTGGGGATAACGAAGATGAACTTATAAAGGCTATTGCAGAACAAGAGCAAATTATACTTGATGCACTGAGTCAAGATGTAGTCGCATACAGTATTCAACAAGATCGGGGTGGAGGACTCACTTTGTATGATACCACTGTGAATGATGATAATACTGTAGATGTTGGAGATCGAATGGTCATATACTCTACACCTAGATCATACGAAGATGAGGAAGACAATACATGGGCTAGCATGGACTAGAAGAAGAATAGTGTAAAGTGCAGTAGGATAATGATAAAGATGTAAAGTAGAAGTGTTTGAAACGAAATGATATCTTATACCTCTTCTATCTTCTCTGGCGCTAAAAGAGCACTACTTGCGGACTATTGCATCGTATGACATACTAATCATCAATCCTCTAATCTAATTGACTGCCATAAACGCCCTGGCGTCATCCCGATCCTTGCTCTTCATTTCATTACTTGAGGTCTGGAAAGCACGGAGAACTTGTGTCAGATCCTCTTTTGATAGTGCCTTTTCTCTATACGCCTTCATCAAGCCATTCATAGCTTGTTGACCACCCGCATTTGCAACTACTTTCAAATGCTTAATACTCGTTTGAGTATTCCCCCGTCTCTGATGTTGTCTAGCCAATGATTCATGGGCTGATATTGAGCCTTTCTTTGCACCTACTTCCAATAATTCCCAAGCCTTTGATGTATTTTGTTCCACTACAATACCTCCCAGACAAAATCCTGCAATATACCCAAATGCTTCAGCATTACCAAGTTCAGCCGCACTGATACGCATTTCAAGATGTCTTGTGTCACTTTGCAATACCCCATCGCCTATTTTATATCGCTTGGCCATTTGCATGAAGGCTTCAGGATCATTCTTCTTCATTAGTTTTTCCAGTGATTTGATTTTATCTATATCAGCCATTTCAATTGGCTGTCGACAGAAGGAACAACTCATCTTTCTCAATCTCTTAATCGCCTGCTCGATCTCTCCTCCGCTTTTGGACATAATGCTTTTGTAGGAACAACCTTTGCATATACATTTCCCGCAGCATGGGTAATAATGACTTTCAGATCCCTCAAAGGGAAGTGGAATAAGACAGATTGGACACTCTTCTCTTTCCGAGATAGGTACAAATAGGTCAACGTTTGCCATCTCAGCTTGAGCTGTGGAAAGCAAGTTATCAATCCGTGCTTCTAATTCTATTGTTGCCATAATGATATTTGATATCGTACTCTTTCTTTGTAGTAAATATCGCTACCACCGCCGCCACTACCACTGCAACGCAACTATATAATATATCCTAATTATTTTGAATACTATAAATGGCAGCAAAGGGCGTCAAAAACTAACTGTTTGTGTATGAGATGAAATATAGATGCAGTATGAGTGATATTTTGATCTTCCATTACACAATAGGTACAGTTAACCTCTATAGATTTATGTATAATAATAACTACATACTTACCTTTCTTCTTTCAATTTATTATACCAATTAACAATAGTCTAGCCTTTTTATGATATCGCGATATGAATATTGGTTGTTGTTTGCACTACAATAATAATACATACTTAGCAAATATGTAGCAATGATAAAAGCTGTGAAATACGGTCGGGAACAATTCCGGTTCTTTGTTACTAGCAGCAGTCACTATATAAAAGATACCACTCTAGCCGTATTTATTCCTTCACGACTCCACAACTCCACAGTCCACACCACAAAAATAAAAATGACACAGAAGATATACTTATAATATGGTACCATAGCATAGATTCCATTGAACTAGGTATAATATAATGACCACCACAAGAAGAAGTAGCGCTAATAATAAATCATCAGCTCCGTTAGGCGAGGCTAATAATTCTTCTGATAATACCAATGGCGATGGAACACGTAAATCATTAAGATCATCACAAAGAAGAAGTAGTAGTACAGCTGGAAATAATAATGAGAGCCCAAACAACAATAACAACAACAATGCACCAGCAACTCAATCTTCTTCTACGGCTATGAAACAAAGTGCAGAATCTGCAACTAATGCACGACAATCTAAACGATTACGTCATCGTACTGCTGAATCTGATATACAAACTGATATCAATAATAACAATAAACGAACACGTCGATCTACAAGGAGTGTACCAAAACCATCTTTAGATAATATGCCAATGCCAACTACTAACACTACCAATACCACCAACAACAGTAGGAAGCGTCCACCATCCAAATCCAAAAAGAGACACTCCACCAATCCCTTCTCTTCCTCCACCACCTTCAACACCACATATCCACAACAACAGCATAATCCACGTACAATAATAATAGGCGCCGGTATATCAGGCCTATCAGCAGCACGTGAATTAAGTGAACGTCGTCATTCGGTATTACTACTTGAAGCACGTTCCCGTATAGGCGGAAGACTTCGAACTATAGATTTAATGCTAGATAAGGAATGGAATGATGTACGTAATGAAGTTGGTAAGGAAATTTTTACTCCTCTTCCCAATGCTACTACAACTAGTAATAATGATAATAATGAAGAGATGAGTAATAATAATATAAAGAATGGACGGATAAGTGATTTATATAAAGTGAATGAATGGCATCCAGTCGATGTTGGTGGAGCGTTTATTCATGGTACAGGCGTGAATACTACTAGTGACGTATTGGCGGGTGTTGGTGTTGGTGGTACGGTTATTGGAAGGTGAGTTGTTTAATTTGTATTGATTTGTGTGATGACTTTTATGATTGTGTGTGGTGTCTTTGTTTTTGAATATATGATATGCTCACTTTTTCATATCTCTTGTTGTTATAAAGTCATGATTTTGGTACCTCTAGTAAGAAGCGTAGTATGAGTATTGATATTCAACAACAACAACACCAGCAGCAAGAAGAAGAGGATAAGAAGAAGAAGAAGAAGCCTGCAATTCGTAAATCAGATCGCAAAACGAGAGGACAACAACAGCATTCCAATGATAATAATGATAAGAAGATGGCTGCTTCAACAACTACAAATAACAAAACAACAACCTCAACCTCAACAACAACAACAACAGTACGACCAGTAACAGACGGTATAGGATCACTCAATCCAGTTTACATATTAGCATCTCAAAAGTTAAACTTACCACTACACGCCGCAGAAGGTGTATATACATGTCTAGTTGACCATACCGGTAAATTAGTTACTGAAAGTACTGATGATATAGTGAATGATGAATTTAATACTATATTGGATATGGCTACGAAATGTTGTGAGGGGGGGAAGTATGATTGGTTGGTTAGTAGTGTTAACGAAGATGAAGAAGAAGGGGTAAAGAGTAGTAGTATGAAGAAGAAAAGGGTCGGAAGGAGGAAAGCAGCAGCAGATGATATAACAATTGAAGAAGAAGAAGAGGCAATTTCACGTCCCTCGCCTAATTCAGTATCAGATGATACTGCGAATACTGCGCTTCTGTCTTCAAAGAAGAAAGAAGATGAAACAACAATTATCGACCCGTCAACAGACTTTGGTACAATCTTTGAGGAATGTAAGAAACAATATCATAAAACTATGAAAGAGAAGAAGAAGAAGGAGAAGGTCAGTGCAGCATCATCCATGACACCATCATCTAAAACAACAAACAAAGAAGAAGAGGAAGTACATAACAACTTATTCAATTGGCATGTTGCCAACCTAGAAATGTCAAGTGGTGCACCAATGTCAAAACTTGGACAAAAGTGGAATGAAGATGAATCATTCGGTTATGGTGGTGATCATTCCTATTTAGAGGGTGGGATGAGGAATGTTATTGAAAGTTTAAGTGATGGGTTTGATGTTCGGGGTGTTGGTTGTGATGGTATTGGCAGTACTAGTAATAATGGAGTTGGGAATGGTTTGAGAAGGAGTGGTGACTTTGCTAGTTTGTTTAGTAAACCATCATCTGATGTCAACTATACAGATCCATTAATGGGAGGAGGAATGAATACAACTAGCAGTACTAGCAGAGGAATTATTCAATGTGGAATAGAAGTAGTGGGCATTACAATTGTTGAACGGGATGAAGTGAAGCAACTTCGAAAGAGGAAACGTCCTCCTTCTTCAATCAAGACTGATGAAGAATCAGCAGTATCACTCCGTAGATCACATCGTGAGAATAGGGGTGTAAAGTTGGCATCATTTATGGAAGACTTATCTCCAAAGTCAAAG
>Ga0075437_14082_pt1 | contig 15578 bp, 10 predicted proteins | sample MintriMetagenome_FD_74266 | JGI IMG/M metagenome (GOLD analysis project Ga0075437, IMG submission 74266) | Marine eukaryotic communities from Monterey Bay, USA to study complex ecological interactions - Minidiscus trioculatus and... | ecosystem: Environmental > Aquatic > Marine > Unclassified...
ACCCAAGTATGAGCACATCATTCTTGATACGCCCGATGGAGTGCGTCTGAAGTGTACCTACTTCGCCCCTCCCAAGGTCAAAGATGCTGCCGAGGACGCTCCAAAGAAGCCAGCAATGCCCTTTATTTTGCTACACGACTGGGAGGGAGATCGCCGGCAACTGCTAAAATATGGTTTGTTTTTGCAAAAATCGGGCCATGCCGTCATTGTTCCCGATCTCCGCGGTCATGGCCAAAGCGTGTCGGTAGAAGGCTTGAAAAAGCCTCTCGACTACAAAAAGTTCCGCAAACAGGAAGTGATGTCTGCCCAAAAAGATATTGAGCGTTGTAAGAAGTTCTTAGTGCAGAAACATAACCAAGGTGAAGTTAACATCGACTTGCTCTCAGTGGTGGCCGTCGGTGAGACATCGGTCTTGGCCGTCCAATGGATTTTGAACGATTGGTTTGCATTCCCTTCTCACAACCCTCAAGGCATTAAGCAAGGACAAGATGTAAAATCACTGATGTTGGTTTCACCGGTTAAGAAATTGGCCGGCGTTTCAATGGTGAATAACATTCAGCATCCTTTGTTCACCAGCGTGGATGGGAGTGGGGCGATGCCGATGTTGGTGCTGTGGAGTAGCTTTGAGAAAACGGCAAAGGAATCGAAAGAGATTGCCGAGATCCTTGGAAAGCACCGTCCAGATGTTTCTAAAATCGAAGACAAGGCTGAAAGATTAAAGGCAAGTGAGTTAATAGAAATCACCACCAAAAAGAATCGACTCACCGGTGTTGAAATGCTTGCAAATTCGAAAGTGAACAACCTGTGGAAGGCCATTACCGTCCGCCTATTCGAAAATAAGGTTGCGGCCAATGCGGAACAATTCCCTTGGATTACTCGTGAAGTAGATTCCGGGGAAGACGAGTAGGTTCGTTGGCCGTTTGAGAAAAGTAGAATCGTGTTCGCATTGGGTGAGGTTCGCTCGGCTAAGCGATTGGATGATGCTAATTTTCGCTTAATTTTGTTGAGAGAATTTCGTTCCAATGCCCCGCGATGTAAATATCACCCGGACATTAAGGCTGTTTGATCGAGGGAATTTTCAGTTTTGTTCCTGGTTTTATTCCCACAGGGCTCAACAGATTTTCGCGGTTGGCGAGGTAAATATCGAGATAGAAGTCCGGTTTCCCAAAGTAGTTAGTGGAGATGGACTGCAGTGATTCGTTTTCGCGAACAATATGCTCTTGGAAGTTATCATAGGATTTACTTCGCGCCCGAACATCTCTGAGTTCTTCCGTTCGGGCTGTGTTGAGTTTGAATGGAATTCTTCGCCTTGTATCGATCTCAGACGGTTCGTCGATCAAAAAAGTTAAATTGGTTGGGAGAGGGTTGCTGTCCGTAACTGTATTCGCCAGCTCATTCTGCTTATGTGGCGTACTTTCAACAAGCGCACTTGGCGGTTGTGTAAGAGATTTAATCTTGGTGGATTTACGTTGCTCTCCGTGTAATTGGGGTTCGAAGTCATTGGCAGTAAATGCGGACTCAAACGGTTCAATTACGGGGGCGGCAAGCGGATCGGAGAGCGGCGTCAAAGGAACCGCTTCGGTGATGGCGGGCTCAAGTGGAGCTTTGTTGACGACTTGATTTGAACGTTCATTCTCCAGCGGTTGGGGAATGCGATTCCGTAACACCTTGCGTGGTAATTTTGATGCCGGTTGCAAGGCGGCAGCATCGTCGACCGCTTCTGAAAAATCAGGGATGTCGTTTACCTGAGCGATTCCCGGAGTGCCGAGGTCTTCAAAAAGAGGAACCTGAGGTTCGCTAACGGTATACGAGTCCGACGAACTTGGCGGCGGGGGAGATTGATCTTCCACTCGACTCCCTAAGTCGCTTGGAGCGGGAAGGACGGGCAGTTGAGTAATTGAGTTATTGCCGAACGAATTAGTGGGAAGAGCAAGTCTTGGTTTGAGAGGGTTGCGCATCATGCCCATTTTGGCCGGGCGTTTTTCCACAAATTCAAGGTCCGCAATTGCCTCATTTGAATTTGAATCGGAACCGTCTTGTTGAGCAAGTTCAGCATTTTCACTCGCCGGACCTGATGGGTGTGTATTGACGTAAGCGCCGAACCCGAATGCAATTCCGAGGCAGACAGTACTAATTGCAATTTGTTGAAATGAACCCATCAACGTCTCCAAGAATAAAGCGAGTCTATTATTCGGTAAATTACCAAATGCAATTCTCTGGCGAGCTGCTAGAGAATAAATACGCCAATCCATGGCAAGTTAATGTAACCAATGAACTATTGCACACGGTCAGTGAAAGACAGGAACTAACCTGATCGACAAAGCATTAGGAGCGTTTCCAAATGCCGGATTTTGCGATCAGGTAAACCTTTCGGGCTAATTCGTTGTCCAGTCGTGCTGCGGGGAGGCGGGACGCTCTGAGTGGATTTCTTGCCTGGACTAGGAAGAGAAACCCTCCACTAATAAAAAAAGAGCTGCCATTGACTATGGCAGCTCTAGCTGTTTGTCGAGTTTGCCCTGCCATCCGTTGTTTAGGTTGGGCGGCAAGGTTGGCTTAAGTTGACTGTCTTAAGCTGTTTCAGGATCTACTTCACCTGGGTTCAAGCCAACCGTGTTCATCAACCAAAGCAATGCTGGTGAAGCGATAAAGATCGAACTGTAGGTACCGACGAGAACACCGATGACCAATGCGAATGCAAACCCGTGAATCGCTTCGCCGCCGAAGCAATAAAGGATGAACACCACGATGAATGTGGTTACCGAGGTCAGAATGGTACGGCTAAGGGTCTGTGAAATACTGGCGTTAACAATGTCCGCAGTGATCTCAGTTCGTTTTCCTCGAACCTCTCGGATGCGATCGAATACAACGATCGTATCGTTCAAAGAGTAACCAATCACGGTCAGCAGTGCAGCAATAATTTCGAGGCTGATCTTGAATTCAACGATTCCTAAAAATCCAAGTGCACCGGCAATCCAGTGACTGATGGCAATCGCACCGAGTACGATTAGAACGTCGTGAATCAAAGCAATCACCGCGGCCAATCCAAAGGCGACGTTTTGGAATCGAATCCAAACGTAGGCGATGATTCCCAGCAGGCTGGCAAAAATCGCAACCAATGCTTGAACCTGCGTTTTACCCGCGATCTGTCCACCCACTTTACTGGTGGTTGGGAAGTACGGCGTTTGGTTAAGCTTTTGGCTCCAGGCGTCAATGATCGCGTCAGCTTCTTCGGGGCGGTTTACCTCCATCGTGACTTCCCAGTTTTCGGAGACTGTCGAAACCGCAGATTCGTCTTGCTCAACATCGTCAGAGTCGACGATGATCTGCTCTTCTTCCAGTTCCAATTCCGCAGTTTCTGAAGCTTCAACCAGCATGTTAATCAGTGATTTCCCAGAAATCCCAGGAGTGACCTTGAGGCTTCTAGTGATTGGTTGGGGCTTAGTAATCTGGTTGCCCGCCGGAGTTTTCGGCTTGAACTGGTTGTCATCTTCAGTGGTTGTTTCTTCCTGAGTGTCAGTCGCTTCAGCTTCCGGCTTAGTTGCTTCCGGTTTGGTTGCTTCCGGTTTAGTTGCTTCAGGTTTAGTTGCCTCAGATTGAGGGTCCGCCGCTGGCTTTTCAGATTTATCCTGCTCAGTCTCTTCGCCTGCAGGTTTTTCAGTTTCTTGCTTCGCTGGCTCCTGGTAGGTGAGCATGAATGACGAAGCGGCACTGGCCAATGGCGTCAATCCACCCGCTTCCCAGTTCAAGCCAGTCTTCATTGGCTTTTCAGTTTCAACAGGTTTTGCCGGTGTTGAAGTCGGGTTTGAGTTGGCGGGAGAGTCAACGACTTCGACGTGGTTCAGCTTCAAGCGTCCTGCGAATACCCGTGCGAGAATGTCTGATAGTTCATCAAATTTCTCCTGAGGTAGACCTTCGTAGGCTGGCAGATTACTGTCGACGCGAAAGACGGTATTTTGCTTACTAGCGTCACTCTGCTGAAAACCAGTAACGGAAAATTCGACGATTTCACCGTTGTGGGTTTCGTTAAGATCTTTCAATTCCTTGCGAAGCGCTTCAACATCTTGTGCATCGTTAAAGACCATTCGTACTGTCGATCCACCGCGTAAATCGTGATCTAAGATTTTTGGGCCTAACAAAAATACGCTGCTTAGTCCGCCAATGATCAAGGCAAAGGACATGATTCCTGTGAGGCTGACCTTACTTAGGAAATCAAACTGTTTTCGCTCGAGGATTCGCGTCATGTTGAGTTGGGTTAGCCATCGTTTACGCTCGAAGATATCAAAGATCAATCGAGAAACGTAAATGGCAGTGAACATACTCATCAAAATACCGAGAATCAGAGTAACTGAGAATCCTTTGATTTGCTCGGTTCCGATGACGTAAAGAACAACGGCTGTGATCAGCGTTGTTACGTTCGCGTCAATAATGGTTGTTGTCGCTTTATCGAATCCGTTGCGAATGGCCATTCTTAAGGCGGCTCCGCGATCGAGTTCCTCACGGATCCGCTCGAAGATAAGCACGTTTGCATCAACCGACATACCGACGGTAAGGACCAAACCGGCCAGTCCCGTTAGCGTAAACGGCTGGTTGATCGCCATGACGAGTGCAAGGATAAGAACGAGGTTCAGTAGCAGTGCAGCGGTCGCAACAATTCCGGCGAACCGGTAATAAAACATCATGAAAATCAGCACAAGAACGAGTGAGCAACCAATCGCCAGGAACCCTTGTTCAAGCAGCTGTTTACCAAGATTCGATTCAATGAAATCGCGGCTGATGGGGGATTTGTTTAACGCCACATCAAGCTTCCCACTTTCAAGCGTAATGATCAGTTCGGCGACTTCTTCAGGCGTAAACTCGCCGGTGATTCGGCCGTTTGCGTAAATCGCAGACTGAATGTTGGGGGCTGAGTGCAACTGGCCATCGAGGACGACTCCCATGGGTCTATCGATATTCTTTCGCGTCAAATTGCCCATCTTGGAACTACCGACGGCAGTCGTTTTAAATGCGACGCTTCCACGGCCTCGTTCGTCCATTGCAGAGCTGACATTTGCCAGGTGTTCGCCTTCGACGTTTTGGGCTTCTTCGGGCTGAATGACAAGAATTTGAGGCGTCCGCACACCTTGAGCAGCACACCATTTTGCGAATTCAGCTCCTTGTGAGTCCGAATCCAAAGAACCCGACGCGGACCACGTGGAAAGATCAAGAATCTTACCGGACGCTTTGTCCCGGACAAGATCGCTCCGCTGAGGAACAAATTTAAAGGGTACGATATCGTTTGGTGAATCGTCAGGTTGAACAACTCGAGCGAGGGCGACCCAGACAGCAACAGTCTGCGATTTTCCATCGACTTCCTCCTGAACTTTGCGACTGCGATTGCCCGCGTCGGCTTGTGCCTTGGCTGCATCTCGCTGACGTTTAAAAGCCTGGGTGTCTCGTGCTAAAATTCTAAATTCGAGCTTTCCTGCTTCGACAAGTCGCTTCCAGATACCGTCAGCTTCCGCGTCTTCAACGGTTGGGATCGTGACTTCGATTTTGTCGGCACCCAAAGGGCGGATCATGATTTCTTTGGTTCCCGACGGGTTTACCCTTCGGACCAGCGCGGGAATGATGTCAGCCGCTTCGGGGCGTTTTCCAGCGCCGTCTTCATCGAGAAACGCGTCAAGATTGAGGGACCCAATCATGTTGATACCACCTCGAAGATCCACGCCCAGTTTGGGTGGCCACTTGGCCCAGATCATCAAAGTCGCGACTAGAACGGCAATCAAAACGATTGACATTCTTCCCTGATACTCGGCGACCTTTAGCCCCGAGGAAATATATTTCGCGGCGAAGAAGCCGAGAGCGACTGCAGCAATTAACAATAGAAAAACAAAAAGTCCCGTTTGATAAAAGGGAACAGTGTTTTCAGCAGCTTGGGCTGCGTTTTGTGCCAAAAGGGAAGCGTTGGAGCTGAACTCTAACATCCGAGGATTCCTAAAGTATATATGGGTAAAGGATTCGCGTTATTTTTTTAAAAACAGGACTCTCAAGAAACTAACTTCACTCGAGAGTTGTTTCACTTGCATCAACTATCTGCCGCGTCTTCATCGGATACTACACGAACGATTGATTTCGCTAGTATCTGCATTTTCGAGTTACTTGCTTCGTCGACTCGAAGGGTGACGTATTCAGCATCCGAACGGTGATTCACGACGGTTCCCAGAATGCCACCGGCCGTTACGACTTTGTCGTTCTTTTTCAAGTTAGCAAGCAGGTCCGAGGTTTTGGCTTGTGCCTTGTTTTTCGGCCGAGCCATCATGATAAAGTAAACCAGCATTACAGCCATCAAGGCCGGAAACATCCAGCTGTCGAAGAGGCTCGGCGTCTTGTTCGCCAATTCTTCTCCTGCGACTCCGCCATCGGCAGTTGTTTCTGATGTTTGAACTTGCGTTTGTGCAAGGAAATACCAGCAAGTGTTGTAAAAGTTTATCATTAGACCTAGCTCGTCCCACGATAGTCTGGTTCAGTGGTTCCGATGTTGGAACCGCCGATCACCATTGGGTGTCAAACAATCACGGTGGAAAGAAAACAAAAAACGAAGGGAACCAAGTGCGAAGAGTTTTTATTTAGGAGCAGCTTTGGGAAACTTTCAAGCCGATTTAGGGCTCAGAAATCGTTCACTCGAGCTACGCATCTCTTCGCACTTAACTCTTTTTTCAAGCCGATAATGATAAATCGATGGTCGCTTACCAACAAGGCCAAGTCGGGGGGCAAAATCACGAATAAGCTTGATTTTAAAGGCTAAAACGTTTGGAAAGGCTCGAATGGGCCTCTTTGTTCGATTTCTGTCCTTACAAAGGACAGTGATCGACAAAAAACGTGTGAAAAATCACGATTCAGCGCGGCTAAGTTGAGTGCCAGCCGGACATATGTTCGGCATGAAAATCGAGAAAACAGTCGTTCGCGATTGCTTCACGTGCCTTTCGCATCAACTGCTGGTAGTAGGCTAGGTTATGGAGGGAGAGCAGGATCGGCCCCAGCATTTCTTTTGCTTTGAAAAGGTGACGCAGATATGCGCGGCTAAGATGCGAGTAGGGCGTCTCGATATCGGCCTGTAACGGGCGAGGATCCCGTTCGTGGATGGCGTTGCGGATCTTGATTCTTCCTTCGTCGGTAAACGCCATGGCATTACGTCCGTTTCTGGTCGGCATCACACAGTCGAACATGTCGACTCCCCGCTTAACCCCTTCAATTAGATCTTCAGGTGTTCCGACTCCCATCAGATACCTTGGTTTTTTTGCGGGTAAAACGGGACAGGTCACATCGAGCATCGCGTACATCTCACTTGGCGGTTCACCGACACTTAATCCGCCGATGGCGTAGCCCGGGAAATCAAGGTCGATCAGTTGTTCAGCGCATTGCACCCGCAATTTTGGGTCGAGCCCACCTTGGACAATTGCGAATTGAACTTGTGATTCGAGATTGTGGGCATCTTGGGAACGTTTGGCCCAGCGAATGGTGCGTTCCATTGCATCGAGGATCGTCTCTTTTTCGTTGGGCAGTTCAATCACGTGGTCAAGCACCATCGCAATGTCTGCCCCCAGTTCCTGTTGAATTTGGACGCTCCGCTCAGGAGTCAGTTCCATTTTTGAGCCGTCAATGTGTGATTGGAAGGTAGCGCCATGTTCTGTGATTTTGGTCAGCTGTGCGAGACTGAAGAGTTGGAAGCCACCACTGTCGGTGAGCATTGGCCCGTCCCAGCCCATGAACTTTGGCAGGCCACCGAACTCTTGAACTAATTCGGAACCGGGGCGAAGCGCGAGGTGGTAAGTGTTGCCAAGGATGATCTGCGCTTTCGTCGATTTTACCAAACCGGTCGTTAGGCCTTTGACTGTAGCGCAGGTTCCAACTGGCATGAAGGTTGGTAGGTCGATGGTGCCTCGAGGTGTGGTTAGTTTGCTAAGTCTAGCGCCACAGTGTTTGTCCGTATGCAGGACTTCGAAATCAAACCCATCTTTGTTCATGGCACGCCTTCTGCATTAACCGGGAAAGGGTAGGAGTCTCATTTGATTCCTAAGCGTTGCTCAAAGAGCGAAAAAAAAGACCCGCGATGTCGCGGGTCAGATGTTTTAATAATTTTTAATCAGGTGAGAATTACTCGCCGCGAAGGCTCAAATTCACCTGCACGAGTTTCTCTCGAACTTCCGTGAGGCTTGTCACGCCGAAGTTTTTGCACTCCAGCAAGTCATCCTGGGATTTTCTTACAAGTTCGCCGATGGTCGCAAGTCCCAAACGAGTCATGCACTTACGAGCACGAACCGAAAGATTGAGGTCGGATATCGGACGATCGAGCAGCATTTGCTCTTCAGGGCTGTACTGGCTGGTATCGACCGGTTCATCTGCCTCATCCTTCTGGTGGGCAAATTGTCCGATCATTAACCCTTTGTTGGTCATCATTTCTCGAATTTCAACGAGCGATGTCTCTCCAAAGTTCTTGCTGTTTAGCAATTCCATTTCGGAAACTTTGCAAAGATCTCCCAGAGTGAGAATTCCCATTTTCTGTAGGCAGTTTCGGCTGCGGACAGAGAGTTCAAATTGAGCAATCGGAATACTCATCACGCCAGCAATTTGCTGACGAACCTTTTCGCGATCGTGATCATAATGCTCATCCATCGACGCCACTGAGTCGTTGCGATAAAGCAAGGCACGGTCGTGTGTCGGATGTGATTCAAGAATGCGATCGTAGCATCGAGTCGCTCGCTCGTATTGATCGTGATCTTCGTAGATCAGGCCAAGGTTCAGCAGGGCACCGACGTTTGTCGGGAACGATGCCGCGGCACGCTGGTAAAGTTCGATCGCTCGCTCGTCGTTTCCGCGGCGGTCATTTTCCAAGGCTAGTCCGAACAATGCTCCGGGATGTGAGTCCTCTAGTTCGACAGCTCGCTCATAAAGTTTGCAAACTTCATCAGGATTGTCGCTCATGGCAGCGATAGTTGCTCCACGCTGGTAGAGGTATTCCGCCGTTTGTTCGATCGGGCCGAACATGTTGTCGAGAATTGTCATCGCACCGGAGAGGTCTTTCGAAAGACGCTTCGTTTCGGCGATTGCAATTTGGCAGTGATCGCCGTTGTAACCAGCTCGCTGTGCTGATTCGTAGCACTCGATCGCTTTATCCCAGTTGTGGAGCGCAAATTGGCTCTTGCCTTGGTAAAAATAGGCTAACGCACCACCGTCCGAATTCTCGAGTGTGACGATGGCAGTTTCGTAATTGCCAATCATGTATTGGCAAACACCGAGCCGAACCGAAGCCGCCGGCGTTCTCTCGAGCTGCGACTCCAACACACCCGTTACTTCTTTCAAGTTTGGATATTGGGAGTAGTCGTTGCAGACTTTCGTGAGAATGAAAGTGATCTCGTTGGGACCAAACGAACTGTTTGACAGCAGGATGTCTTTTAATTCGATTTCCGGAACCTGAGCCATTAAATAACCTCGTTTAAGCGACAGATGTCAAAGGGCAAGCCGAGATTTGTTAAATCGTCGGGCAATAAGAGTTTTGGACTGCGGTGCAAATGCACTGGCCCTGAATTCAAGCCGCGTATTTTGCCATTTTTACAAAGAAAAGGCAACTGCCATTCCGCCGTTAAAAAATTTGATCAGACCACAATCGTCGGTTGTGATGCGGAAAACACAGTGAAAATCACTAGTTGATGGTTTAGGTCAACTGGAAAGCGGCCTGGTTCAGTAAATTCATAGGGTTTTAGGGCAAGATGCACCCAAACGTCTTCGGCAAACTAACCAGAAGCAATGCAACGAAACAAAAGAGAAATCAGACTATTTCCCCGAATTGCCGAGCGAATTTAAGTCAAATCGCGGAATCAAAAGAATATCGAGCCAGAAACTGCCTTTGGACGGCCCCGCTTTGCCGAGAATTAGGCGTCAGTGGCAAAATTTACGGCGGTCGAAAGCCGAACTCGCGGCTGCAGAAATTGAGTTTGGAATGCCTCAAAAGAGCCACCGGTGGGAGTCGAACCCACAACCCCCGCATTACGAATGCGGTGCTCTGCCAATTAAAGCTACGGCGGCTATCGGTTTTTACTGAATGAAACTGCCTAGCCTCGTTTTTCAAAACCAAGGAGGCTTTCAGTAAAAAATGTTGGTCGTTGTCGCGACCGGTTGATCAGTGCAACGTTGTAAATTCCGTTGCAGCCCAACCCCGATTCTACGCGCAACTGACCCGGGAAGCCAAGCCCCGATTTCCTGTTAACGACTTTGACGGACCAGTATTGGTAGGGAATCGGTAGTGGATCCGCCTCCTAGCTCATAAACACTTTTTCGGGGTCTTAATTTTAGGGATTAAGCTTCGGCAGCAGTTTTTTCAAATGTTTTCCCGACCTCGCCTGTTCTGCAAAAGATTGGTTTCTAAAAGCGGCATACAGTCGATCGCCCACCCAGTTTTTCTGCTTTCGGTTACTGAAAAGCTGACTGTGCATTTCTATTACGGCAGAGTTGAGTTCTTCAGTTAGTTGCAACCCTGCGGGTTGAGTGCTACGCCACAGTAACCAAGACCTCTGAGCTGCCTCAACGTTCTGTCTGCGGCATGCCTTTAGCAAACTGCGTGCTGCTACGCGATCCGGTGAATTTAGTTGCGACCAAAACCTTCGAGTCAAAGTAAGAATGCTTCGCCAACGCAAGCTGATGGTTGCCATCGTTAGTAAGGCCGCTGCAACAAGCAGCATCAGCCAGCCGCTTAATTGTGTATGCGCAGATTTTTCGTCGTCCTCGAATTTTTCAACCGGGGCGGCAGCGACCTCAAAATCAACCGAAGGCAATGTCTTCGCTTCAAGTGATTCAGTTTTGGGGTTCCACCATACGTAGGTTACGGCCGGAAGATTAATTAGCCCCGATTCTTTTAGCAGATAGGTGACGGTTTCAGAGCGATTTCCAATGAAATCTCCCCGTTGAATTCGATCCTCTGTCTCGGCGTTACTGGTGTAAACGCGAACGCCCTCGGGGGCCTTGGTGGACGCCGGTGCCAATGCCATTCCGGAAAGTTCCGTTGCCTGTTGTGTAATCGTCCGCTTAAAAATGTCGCCCACCTTTGCTGGGCCTGGTCGAGGTTCCCAAGCCTCACTGAGTTTAAGCTCCTCCGTAGTAATTAAGAATCCAATGTCTTGTGTGCCGGGTGGACGTTGAATGTTTACAGCAAATGCTGGAACCTGGGCTGTTCGCTCGTTTACTGGCCCGGCAAAACCTGTTCGATGAGCAAAGCGAACCGCGAATTCGGGGATCTGCAATGCACCTGTTTGTTGCGTGAACAAGGCAAATTCGTGGCTTTGCACAAACCAGCTTGTGTCGTCAATTTCTTCGGACGACACGACGGGGGCACCAATTTTGATAATAAGAGAGCCGGGAAGCTGGGGCAGATCAAAACTGGCCGTGCCGTCGAACGAACCGTCGGCCCGCAGTTCGATGAAAAAGGGAACCCGTTGTCCTACCCAGGCAGTTTCGTTGGCGACTCGGACGACGGCGGGAGCGACTTGCCCACTCGCGGAGCTAACCCCTATCAACACCAGTAACCCAGTGACGATACACCACTGTATTATGGAAGCCCAGCGATCCTGATTTGTTATTGCGATCGCTGCTGTCACTGCGATTCTCCACGTTGAGCCTGTTGGAATGCAAATTTCGCTTTTAAAAAGTCGGCGGGCTTCGTCTGGACACGTCGCAACCACAGAGCTTGAATTTCTTGATTAGAAAGCGGTTCATTCCCGGCCACTTCTTCGGTCTGATCGCTGCTACCGGCTTTGTTGTCAAACACAATTTCATCGGCTCCCAGTTCCCCGCCCGTCATGTCGCCGCCTTCGAAATCCAAAGCCTTCGCTCGAGCGGTCGCAATCGCTCGGTTCTCGATGGCCTCCGACCACTGTGCACGTTTCTGCAGGGCCCGGTCGTAACACGTAATCGCAGCATCGTATTTTCCGAGCAGCAACTGTGAATTACCCTGGTTGAAGTAGGCTTCGGCCGAATCGCGACGAGCAAATTGTTGGGCAGCTTTCTCAAATTCACCGGCTCGATACCAAGCGGTTCCGCTCCAAAGCGGATCTTGAAAGGCAGCGGCGGCTTCTTCAAATTTACCACGTTGAAAATACCGCCAACCTTGTTGGTCGGGAGTGAGCCACCAGGCTGACCATGAAATGGCTAACAAAAATAGGATGCCGTTTTTCATGCAGTCTGCTCCTCAGTGGTTTCGCGGCGGAATGACATCAGCATCAGTAAACCAAGCAAAGGAATCAGCCAATAGCCAGACTCTTTCCATTGGCCGCCCTGCTCTCCCGGACGGGAGTTTCGAGTTTTCGCGGCACGTCGCACAATCGCCGTAATGTCGTTCCCTTCAATATCTATTTGCTCAACGGTCCCGTTCACCGCCGCCGCTGCTCGGTTTACAGAATTATTCTGTGACGAGTCAGGAGAGTTAATGGACAAGAATTGAATTGCAACGGACGACTCTTTCTGCATTGCCGTCAGCAGATCGGGGGGCGTACCCACTGCATCGGCAACTACTAATAGGCTCGCCCCCTGCTCACCTTCGGACAGAACTCGCAACGCTTCCGAGATTGCCAAATCCAGTCGATCGCCGGCGACCGGCATCATCTCGGGTGAGACTTCCATCGCCATGCTGGCCACAATCTGCGTATCGCGCGTCGGCGGCAGGACAAGGTGAGCTGATCCGGCGTATGCGATTAACCCTAAAGGTTGGCCTGCGCGGGCTTCAGCGAGATCAGCAATCTTTAAATAAGCACGTTCCATTCTCGAAGGTGCTGGGTCTGGCTGCAGCATGTCGTTATCGGCCTTCAGCAGGATCATCAATGGTGTTGCGTTATCGACAAACGGACTTGGTTCTAGCTTCCACGTTGGCCCCGCAATCAGAATGCTCGTCAACAGCCAGGTAATTAAGACCCACCTCGCGGGGGCTCGGTCGGCCGTCGAATTGCCGACGGTCATTGCGGCCAGTAATTTAGGTTCGATTTGGTTACGCCATCCGAGTAATGGGTCAGTGGATCGTTGCCAGAACCACCAGATGCCAAAGGCAATTGGAATTAACAGTAAGGCGATGGGTCGGATAAAATGAAAGTTGGAGATCAGTTCGCTCATTGCACAATCTCCAGTTTGCCGGTGATCGGATCGACCCGAACAGAGCTTGGAGGCTGCAATTTATTTTCCCTCCGTGACTGCATCAGGATTGGAAACCCACGATGGCAAAAAGAAATTAGCAAAGCCAGTAGCAACGGCCAAAAGAATAGATCGCTGCGCGGCTGGTAGCTGAGGATGCTGACTTCGCGCGTTTCGATTTGGTCCAGTTGATCGTAGATTCCGGCCAGTTGTTCTCGGTCACCAGCAAAGAAATACGAACCGCCACTGGATTGGGCAACCGAACGCAGTGTCTCTTCGTCTAGTTTCTCTTCGCCGACCGAAGTCGGATCACCAATCGCAACGGTATGGATTCGGATCTCCCTCTCTTCGGCGATTCGGGCTGCTTCAATCGGTGGAATCTGGCTTTTGGTATCATTCCCGTCGGTCAGTGCGATGATAGTTTTCGCTGGTGCATCACTTTGCTCAAACAGGTTCACACCCAATCCGATGGCGTCTCCAAACGCGGTTCGCGGTCCTGCCATTCCAATTGCCGTTTCATCAAGCAACTGTCGCGACAGATTAAGATCGGTCGAAAACGGAGCTTGCAAGAACGGAGCATCGCCAAATACGACTAGCCCGACGCGATCTCCTTCCCGACGCACAAGGAAGTCGCCGAGGACTTCCTTTACAGCCGTCAATCGGTCGACTTTTTCTCCCGCTGCATTTGTAAAATCTTCTGCTTGCATCGAACCGGATAAATCGACCAGCAGTAATAAATCACGAGTTGGGAGGTCGCGTGTGATTGGAGGTTGCAACCATTGCGGACGCGCCGCGGCCGTTAACAGTAATAACCAAATTATGATCGGCAAAACGAGAGATGTGGATTTGCGAGCAGTGCTGCTCGTTAACGATTCGCCAGGATTACAGGCTCGCAATCGTTTGCCGAAAGGAACGCGAACACCCATTCTCGAGATTCGCTGCGGCGGTGCGAAATACCGCACTAGCCATGGCAGTGGCACAAGCAAAAATATCCAGTAGTAAACAATCGAAAGCATCTAGGATTCCACTGTCATGGTTGGGTGTTGGGAAATCCATTGTGCCGCGAAGTCGCTCAATGCGCTCACCCCGGATGGATCTGGTTCACGTTCGTAGACTCCACAGCTTAGTTGGCGGCGTACTTTTGGTGGCACTGCTACCGAACTATGATTGGCGAGCCAGTCGACCCATTCATTTTCGGATAAACTGGCGACGTCGGCACGTGGCGAGACTACCAAGGCTGTCCGCCGGAGAAGTTCTGCGATCGATGAGGCATCGTTAAGTGTGGCGAGCTCTCGAAGTGCAACTCGCCGATACGCATTAGCTTTCCAATTTTTAACTAGCCGAAACATCAGCCAACCGGCAGTGACCGAACTAAGCGCGATAAGAACAAACCAGCCGGGAGCCAGCGGCCACCAGGATAATTGCGGTGGGAGAACGATGTCGTTGAGTCGATCGAGATTGCCGGGAATCTGGGGCATCAGGCACCACTTGTTGAGGCAGTGAGGGATCCAAAAAACGTTCTTAGCTGGTCGACGGGCGGGGTCGCCGTCGAAATTGGTATCACAGGTGCTTGCAGGGCGCGGAATACGCTTTGCCAATGATCGAGCACGGCGACGAACTCTTTCTGAAACGAATCTGCAAATTGTTTACCTTCGGGGATGTTGTAATTCGCTCCGCGATCGTGGGCGATCATTCCAGTGTGGCCTTGAAGCGATGCGCCTAACGGATCGTAAATTCCGGCGACCAACATATCGTTATGAGCTGCAATGAGTGTGGCGAGCCGGCGAGTTTCCTCGTCCGCCCCGTCAAGATCACTAATCAAAACAACTAGGTGATCGTGCGTCGCGCGTCGTAACGCTGCTTCAACCGCTTGATTCAAGGTCACTTTCGAATCTGCGACAACATCCGGTTTAGTGTCTGTTTTGTCTTCCACCAGAATCTGGTTCATCCTGACAACTTCATGCAAAAACCTCAGCACCTGATTTTGGCTGCGATGCGGTCGAAGCTCGACCAGTTCGTGATTGTTAAAGACGATTCCGCCGATACGGTCTCCAGCAAGCAGTGTGCGCCAGGCTGTCAACGCAGCCAATTCGGCCGCGACCACAGATTTCATCGCTCGACGGCTACCGAAAAACATCGATTGGCGTTGGTCGACAATGATCAACACCGGCCGCTCCCGTTCTTCGTTGTAAACGCGTACGTGGGGGGATCGTAAACGAGCCGTCGCTTTCCAGTCGATTGTTCGGACATCATCTCCCTGAGCGTATTGACGGAGTTCTTCGAATGCCAGTCCACGACCTCGTAATCGCGAAGCGTGCCGTCCCGCCAATAAGGAATGGACGGGTTGCCGCGGAAGAAAACTGAACCCTCTCGCTTTGGCTTTGATTTGCATCAAACGTGCCAGAGTGGTTTGGAGGCTGGACGCATCG
>Ga0075437_12431_pt1 | contig 15572 bp, 10 predicted proteins | sample MintriMetagenome_FD_74266 | JGI IMG/M metagenome (GOLD analysis project Ga0075437, IMG submission 74266) | Marine eukaryotic communities from Monterey Bay, USA to study complex ecological interactions - Minidiscus trioculatus and... | ecosystem: Environmental > Aquatic > Marine > Unclassified...
CCAGTATCGCCAGACAAAGCCCATATGTTCTAGTTCTTTTATTCTTTCTCTTGCCAATGAGCCGTTGTTATACTTCTTACGTTGAGTACTGACCCAAGATGCTAGTTGTTTGTTTTTATAGTTGGTTGGTACCATAACATGACCATTTGCTTCTTTAAACTCACGTAGCTCATTCATACGTGTATTCCATATCTGTTCTGAGCGAGTCAGCCATTGAAAGTCTAGTTGGTTTAACAAGGCAATCCTTTCGGCTGTGAGGGATGATGGAGACTATCTATAAAGATATCGTTGTCTTACAATCCACTGACCCAATGAAGAAGTGGATGGTACGTTACAGTGCCCATTGCTTTCATGAAATTGTAATAGTTGATTGTATTTACTTTGCCATGCATCATCACTTGTTGATTTAGTAGGAAGAGATGTTGCGACCCAAACGAAACCAATTTTGTTCAATGCTAATATCCTCTTCTGTATTGATATAATATGTCATCAAATGAATTATATTCATTCAAATGAATTATATTCATTTTGTAATCAATTGTAGGGTATGTTAGTATGTATTGTCAAGCGTTTCAAGAAATGCAGGCAGAGCGAAGCAAAAGCATTTCATTTCACTTTTGATTGATTGCAAAGTATACACACATTATATGACATACCTCATTCATAGACGTTTTTTCTCCCTTTAAATATATTCTATAATTCTGGCGTTGCTTGTTGACCCAATTTCCAAGTGATGGATTGTCCTTATATCTCTTAGGTACCAAGCAATGGCCATTGACATCTCTAAATTCTTCTCTAGTTGAGCGTACTTTTGTGCAAATGCATCACTTAATTCCTTTGATCGATGCTTGTTGTTACTGCTCTTGTTACTACCACTGATTACATTATTGCATGTTGTACTGTTATCAACTATGGAATCATCCGATAATGAAGTAACTCTTTCAATAGTGGACTGTTGTTGTTGTGATAAAGGTGCACATAATATTACCCGACGAGATGTCGTTGTTATGATCTTTGGTAGAATTATTAGTTGCAGTGAATGACTCCTACTAATAAACACTATTATGAAAACAAGTAACAATAAAAGTGGACAAGGCTCCATTCTATATGGGCGTGAATATGATATTATATCATAGACAACTATTACCTATCTCTAGCCGCTGTATAATTTGTGATGGAGTAAGATGGCATTATGAGAGTGTATTGCTGCAAATCGTACATCCAGTACTCGGCTTATGAATACCAAACCTTGCTTTATGGTGGTCGTTACATTGCTGTTAGTTGTGTACGATATATGTGATCAATGGCGGCCTGAATAGTAGGAGATAATATATATCTCTGTTGTATTATTAGTATTTATTGTATAATGGATAAATATATGTCACTAATTGAATGGACATGTATTTGTATACCAATCACAATATTGAGTCTGAAAAAATTATGGTTCACTTATACATTATCTTTTGCTAATAATGAAATAGTATCACTCCATACTTGTGGCACTAACAGCTTGTTTGAAGACTCCGTTTCATTGCAATTATGTCTCATATTGTTGACTGTTACATCCATTATATCATTGGTTATAATATTAATCTTTGAAAATGATGCCATTAATGTTAAGAAAAATAATAAAAGCAATACTCATCACAATCACAACGACAACAACAAACGTGGTTTGGGGTTAGTAATTGGATCTCATTTAGTACCGCTATGTTATATGGTAATGTATCTATTTTCTTTTATTGATAGAGATAACTGCACTACAATTAAAGAAGACCACAGCCCATCATATGATAGCACCAGTAAAGGATTAGATCATTTGCAATTTGCATCTCTGGGTGGATTGTCATTTGCTCTCTCCATCTTGTGGATGAAATTATCACAATACAATCACAGTAAATGTAATATTAATAGATATGAAAGTAGTGATAATGTGTCTGAAGTGACGAATGGTCAAGTCAAGGAAACTAAGTTATATGAAGCAACTGCAATGAGTATGTGCTGGAAAATATATTCAGTACTATTGATAGTTGTATGTTATACGAGATGTGTATTATCGTCATCTGGTTGTGATGGTAGTACTATATTATTTGGATTGATTCATATCATGCTTATAGTATTATATGATCAACAAAATCCACAAACTCAATGCAAAGAACATCAACAAACACTTTATCAAAAACAGGAAATAGCTTGGCAAGATGCATTTACATTTGGAGAATGGAATGCAATTGCTACTTTAATTACCTCTCTTGTTGGTGAATATATTGTTGAATATATCTACAACTCGAAAGAAGGAGTGACATCTATATCTACCAGATTATCACTGCCAACTCATATTGTTGTAGCTCATGCTGGATTAGTCGGATGTCTTGTTGGAGTTGCACTCTGCTCATTTGTGAAGTTAGTGCTTTCCAATAATGTACAGAAGAGCAATATCATTACCACCAGAACAATAGGAATGTCAACATCGCTTGTTATAGTTGTTGGAGTTACGGTAGGATGTCTCGAGGTTGCATTAAAATCAAATGTTTCTGAAGATGCATTTTGTGGTATAGACGTTACACCATCCACCGCCAACAACATCATTAATTGGGTACTACTACCCTTGTCAGTACAATGGATACTTCACTTTCTTTCATCAGGAAAAGATATGCCTTCATTTAGTGGCTCCAACACAATTTCTTCGCGTGTACTGATACTTGGATATTGGATTGCTCTTCTAGCTATTTGTCTTCCTCTATCATCAGTTCTAATGTCTTGGATTACATCAAAAGGTACCGGACTGCACAAGGCTACAAATGAGAATACAATAAGTGAAGACATTAACAATCACACAACCAAAGAAAGAAAGAAGCGAGTTATCATTGCAAGAAAGTACTTTCATTTTGTTGCAATTCTTCTTTTCACCCCAATTACATACCTTGATCCAAATATGATGTCGTTATCCTATGCAATTGCAATCTCATTCTTGATTGTGCTGGAGATGATTCGAGGTTGGATAGATAGCAACATTGTTGATAGTACTACTCATTGGAATAATGTTTACACGACATTCTTGGATGAAAAGGACACCCGAGGAGGGTTGGTAGTGTCGCATATTGCATTGATATTGGGCTGTGCAATACCACTTTGGATTACACAGCTTTTGTCAAGAGCAAACGATGTATTCAAGTCTGGTGATAATAATATGCTCTTTACATTACTACCCTATCTTGGAATAACTGTCTTGGGAGTTGGAGATTCAGCAGCCGCTATCGGGGGTATTCAATTTGGACGTCACAATTGGCCTGGTGAATCGTCACGAACACTCGAAGGCTCCTGTTGCATGTTTCTTTCAATGATGGTAGTTGTTTTGACCATGGGAACTTTTATGGATTCAGCCAATATCACCAGTACAACAATTGCGACTATGGGGGTAATCTCTCTCCTTGAAGCATCGACAATTCAGATTGATAACTTTGTGTTACCTCTTGCAGGATTAACGTTGGTGCTTTTTCTGAATACATGACAGACACGACAGTCTAGAGATACGAAGTGAGTATTGAGGCGAGGTAGTGGGGCTATGGATCGTAATTTTGATGACTTCGAAAAGTGACTTCTCTCTGCGGGGTATCCTACGACAAATACTAACCCCGCCCGCTCATATCATGGGCACTGCTATGAGCTCTTCTTATTCTGATTTAGCACCCATACTTCGTCGGTTCGCTTCAGTCTCAAAGTAATGATGTATGGAGAGAAGAATCCTAAGCCTGATATAAAAGCAAGAGCAGTTGCAAGGAATGGTCTAAACCTTAACCATGCCAACGCCATCACAGTACATGATAGCCCCACCGATGTACTTAGAGCTATTGTAGATGTTGCAATGTTTGCTAGTGGTTGTATGAAACTACCAATTCCAAACGGTAGAATCCTTATCATAGCAGGTATACAGCCAAGTATCAAGCTCAAACCACAATAGCTTCCAACCCAACCAGTGATCCGTAGTATCTTTGTAATAAGCTTGTGCCTTCTAATATGTTTCTCAATCATTTCTTTTGCTGTATATTGTCCAGGTAAGAGACTGTATATATATCCTCTATCATTGCTGTTTGGATTATACCAAGGTATAAGCTCAGTATTATATTGTTGCGCAAGTATACTCACACCATCAGATGGAGCCACAACTTCTCTCCAATTCACACGAACATCACCAATTATTGGTTGAGGTTCAAATTTTACAACTGGAGTCCGCTGTCGCTTGGTATCATCAATCACTTCCAACGGCTTGTTATCAGTATAGGATATATACGATGGTTGTTGTTTATAGTTACCTAACTCAGAGGAGTAGTAAAGACCGCGTGGCGATATGAGAGCATTATCAAGATGTGGTAAATCTTCGCCCATTCCAAGATTGATAGGACGTTTGTAGTCTATCGATTGAAAGTTATCCCTACCAGTTATTTTCATGATATAATATGGACTTGAAATTTGATTTAATAGATCTGGCCTTATATGAAACCCACTACCATCATCCAATGTAGCATCATTAACTGTATATATTTGTTGACCAAGTTGATGTGGAGGTGGAGGATTGTAATGTCCTCCCGGTGATTCGAACCTACTACTATCTCGATAACGTTTCGACCATTCTTTATGATATCCATATTCAGTTGTTACCTTTACCTCGGCCTCACTAACTCGATTACGACGTTCACTCTTTGTTTCCTTCCATTGATATTCTTCAGTTGATCTTATAAGTTGTAATGCATCTTTTCTGTAAAGGCCATGATCTGCATCTGTAAGTCCATTTTGGGTGGAGAGATATCCTGTAATATGTATTAACTTTCCATTATTGATTGTATCGATATCAGCTGTGGAGTCCAATTCAACAACTTCTTTTTGAGCGGTAGAGATTAGCTTTGCATCACGGACTGCACGACCTTCATTCCACCATAGCAAGTATGAACTTGCAATGGTTATTATAATACCTGGTAAGATTCCATCAAAAGGACCTTGATGTATCCGATGAGGTTGATGATGATGAGGATTGTGATATTCATATCGTTCATGTCGAATAACGTCTACACCTCCATTGTTGTTAATACCTACCCCAAGTCTTTGAGAGTTGACGATATGTATGATGAAGGCTACAATTAGTACTCGCAAATAATAAAAGAACATTATCTTGCCCTCGATTTGATACAATTTTAAATTTTTATCATATGTATATATAAATAACCTTCTGTGGCTTGCCGCTTTGGAAAGTTTATATACTAACAACTTCTTCTAAGTATACACCATCAATGATATCATAAACATAGCAGCTAGCCATACCTTTGAGCATAGGTAGTAGGTAAGCATCGACATGGCAAGCAGTGTGCAACTCTTTATGTCGCAACCTTGAAGATACCTCTCTTTGCTCACCACAAAATTTATTTTCTCATTTCTCTCTCGAGTAGGTACGTGTTCATAGTTGTAGTATATATTATTATACAATACCATGCACTAGAGAGAGTATATAGCAATTGCAAATACAATATTTACATATTCCACTTAGATTCAAATCCAAATAATAAAATATGGCATCGATAGGACCCAATACAACCCACAAGGTTGGTGTAAAGAAAACAACAACGCAAAAGAAGTCAAATGGTATTCTTAAATCAGGTACCTCATCTAAGATAAAAGGCAGTAAGGCTTCATCATCTGCAGGTAAAAGTCGTGGTTCAGCACCTAAACTAATACCATCTGAATTTAATCATGCAACATCTCTAAATGACTTCCTCTCCTTACCAACCAATCAGCAAAAAGATAAAATAATGAATGAATTACTACCACACATGTTAGGAGAGCGTGCTACATTCCATGAAGGTATTAGTAAACCACACACTGCATCAACAACAACATCACGTGGTCAAGCCGCTGCCGATATTGCAATAATAATTAAGAATCTGGGACCAATTATAGTACTTAAAGAATATGGTATATTAACTGAAATTGAAAAGATATTATTACCACTGGGTATTGGTGCAGTGTTTGGTAATGGCGTGGGGTTAGGTGTACATCCTGGCGGGGGTATGAGAAAGATTGCAAGTACGGCAAGTTTGGCTAGTATGGATTCTGATAATGCAGCAGCAGTGGCGGCATCATCTGAGGGTGGTATTAATAGTAGTACAATGTCAATTGCTTCAAGTGTCGGTACTGACTCTAAGAGGGGAAAGACAACTCCTGCCAATGCAAGAGAGGGTGCATTACTATTCCTAAGAGCATGCTGTGAATTGGGTATGAAGAGTATAGAGCCATATGTCGTACCATTGTTAGCAGCTGCGTTGGATGAGTGTGGATCATCATCTAGTTCTGTTCGTGAAGCAGCGGGAGATGCCTGTTCTGCTATTGTATCACTAGCCAATCCACTAGCGGTACCAATGTTGATTGTTCCGGTATTGTTTGAGGCATTGAATAGTCCAGAATGGAGAGTGAAGTCTATTGCACTTGAAAGGTTGGTACAGGTGGCTTCTTTAGCTCCTTCTCAAACATCACCTCTTCTTCCTCAAATTATCCCAACCGTTACTAGTCAAATTTGGGATACGAAGCCACAAGTTACAAAGGCGGCAAATGCAGCATTACTAGCAGTTTGTCATACGAATGATAATCCTGATGTTAAACCGGCTATACCCGCGGTTGTAAAGGCTATAAGCAAGCCGTCAGACACGTACAAGGCAGTCGAGGAACTAATGGCTACAACATTCGTGTCTACAGTAGATGCATCTACATTATCAATCTTATGTCCTATACTAAGTCGTGGATTAAAGGAGAAGAATGCCGTACGTAAACGTGCATGCTGTGTTGTTATTGAGAATATGAGTCGATTGGTTGATTCTCCAAATGCTGTGGCACCTTTTGGACCACTGTTAGTACCTGAGTTGAAGAAGGTTGTTGAGAATGTACAATTTGAGGATATTAGGGATGTTGCATTAAGTGCTCTACAGGCATTAACACGTGCATTGGGTCATTCTGATATCGAATCTGCCATGGCGGCAGTCATGGCAGCTGAGGCTGAGCGTGCAGCGGAAGAACAACGTCGTATCGAAGAAGCTTTGGAAGATGAGCGCAAGAGGGAAGAAGAGTCCCGAAAGAAGGAAGAAGAGGAGAGGATGGTATTCCGCGAGGCAATGGAGGCACAACGATTATTAGATAAGATGGCTTTAGAAGAAGAAGCGGCCGCCAAGGAGAAGGCCATGTTAAAGAAGGAGCAACAAAAGAAGAGTACAAAGAGTGCTGGAGGGAAATGTCAGGGATGCGGTTTGAAGAAGTGCAAAAAGACTTGTCTTTTCTATTCTGGAAAGTAGATGATGCTGCTTAGTGTTGTTAGCCGATATTATAGACTCTACCACTAACTTGAACATATATTTAGAAAGATATCACCTTCTAGCTTGCTGTAGATGCATTTTGCTTGCTCATTTCTTCTTCAGTAGCTCACGATGATCCTGGAATTCGTAGCTGATCGGCATATCTCCACAAAACGCTAGGCGATATGAATCCATCAGTCTCATGTACAATCCCCTTTTTATTGGCATCGGCAAATTCAAAAGATTGAATCACTTTAGCTCCATTTAATGTAACTCCTCCGTCCTAGCCATATTATATGATGAGACTAACATTGAACATAATATATAAGATGTACAAGCAACTTACCTCTTTACCACCAATGCCAAATACTCCTCCACTAACCGAACGAGCAGCTGGAACTTCACCTCCTTCAGTGATCACACCTCCTGAATTGAAGAGTTGATCAGCCGTCACTGGTTCAAGAATAACATGATACGTTGCAATCTTCTCTGATACTTCTACATTTCTTACATCCTCAAGTTGATCACGTCCTTTCTCGCCCAAATCTGCAAAAGCCTGTTCATTAGGAGCAAAGATCGTAAAGCCAATATCAGATTTGATAATCTTTTTCATAGCATCACCATTCTTCGAAAGCAGATTTGAACAGGATGCTTAGCAAGAAACAATTGGTAGGACGATAATTGTATGAATATCCATCAAATATCCATCGAATAAAGAATTGTTTATCCATTGTATGAAGATTGAGTTGTTATCAGGTATCATTGAGTTGTAGGATACCGCGAGAGAACATAAGATACACATAAGATATACATGTAGAGAAACCAGAACATCAATGCAATATAACAAGTATATCATCAAGCTATAACTTACGATAGTTCTTGGCTAGAAAGTCTTCAACATCTGATGCAGCTGTACCTTCAAATAGAGTAGTTGAAGTTGTTTTTCCTCGATATCGATGAGTTGTTGCAATGCTCTTTTGTGTTATCGTGGGAGATTGGAATGCGCTACAAAACGATGTGCCACAAAAGAAGCTGATGAGACAGCCAATAAAGAGGTAAATGACGAGAGACATTGCAATATACAGTATATCTGACAAAGCAGTAGGTATAGTTAGGGGAGGAGTTGTGCTATAGTAACTACCTATCAAAGAACTAAAATGACATTTATCGCCAAACATTCTTTATTTACTCCTCTATTACTACCTAGGCCGGCCGAGGAGGCGGCACTACTTACGAGATGAAAAGGTTATTAAGCTTGTTATCAATAGTGCCGTTGGCAGTATCTGGATACGTTCCAGCGCATATGGAACTGCCGCCTACATGGAGTGGTGTTAGCACAGCAAAAGTACGTTGCAAAAGTGGATTTTACTTTCATTTTGTGCATATGATGTTCTTCAACATATTATGTTGTTGATATATGATATATGATATGTTGTTCTTCAGAAAAAATAAATTATATATCTCAAGTGTGTTTCAATATGTTTCAGGTTTTATTATACTCCTTTGATATCTCACAAACATTTTACTCATGTATCTCTCTATCGTCTATCATGATATACAGCTAATTCCTCTTGAGTTCAAATCCGAGGCAGCTTCTGTATTAGAAGAAGAATCAAGAGTCAATGAAGATGTTTGTATGTCTGCAGGAGATGTTATTAGTAAGCATTCAGGACCTAATGGGTGTATAGCGTTTGCAGTTAGACGACCAGGTAGGTATGAGGTACTAATATTTGACCGATGTAGTAAGCAAGAGTTAATATACATGTCTAACTATGTTCTAACTTTACGTCTCCTGTGCCATTCTTTATCTTTATCATAATATAGGATGAGTATTATGCCGTGAGGAAGGGAGAGGTTAGTTGTTTTGAAAATGTGATTTAATCAATATATCTTCAAATATGTACTTTCAAATATGTACTAATAACTGATTGCTACTTATTTTTGTGACACAGCAATTGCCGACCTCATGGCCAGAGAAGATAATCCACTTGATGGATTTGGGTTATTTGGAATTGTGAAGGAAGTTGGGGTAGACGATGAAGGCTTGATTGAGTTCAAGGACAAATACTTCAACTATCCATTATATCGCGATGAAGAGTAAGTAGTCAAAGATATATGAAAGTACAATTGAGGTATATTATATTCTCACTCAATATCCATTTGCCTATCATATAAGATTATCATTCTATAATGCTTTGGGGTCTAGAAAGATTGGATTAAAGAGCTGGAATCCATTCAAATTGTTTAGAGGATTTAGAGAATTATCAAAGCGATTAAAGAGAAAGAATATAAGTGGAAATATGAAAGGAGATGGTATTGTTCAAGGAGGAATCATCATTTTCAACAACAACGGAGAGGCTATGTATGCATACCGGGAAGAGACAGGATCTGAAGTCCCGATTGATGATATAATTGCTGCGGTAAAGATGGTAAAGGCTAACAGCGTTTAGATAGAAGGATGTTCTCTTCTGGCAGAATGACGGTAGTAGCTTGACTACTATCTGAACATGCAGTTGATCATAACTCTCATTTAACGCTATTAGCTTGCTACTTGTTGCTATAATCGTTTGTGTATTCATCTTCCTTCTTCTTTTAGCATAATAATCTTCATGGTAGCGCTTTACATATACCTTCTGTTCATATTTATTTACATCGCCTAACTTGACAGTCATTCAGACATTTTATATACACACATAAGACATAAACCTATACACATTCACTCATTTGTTGAATTGGGACATAAATCCCTCAATAGGATTAGACTTACTTCTCTCCAAAACCCATGATATTGCATCATTGAAGACAATCTCAATATTCTCATCTGTTTCACCACCTGTTAGATTATGATACATGCCCTTATAGAGTTTGACCTGCTTATCTTTTGACTTTGATTCTTTGTACAATTGCTCTGATATCTTTGGGCATGTAACAAAGTCTTCTAGTCCGTGCATAACTATGAACGGTGCATCGAATTCACTAATCGACGCGGAGATTCTTTTTGTAGCATCCATTAGTTCCCGAGCAGTTGCCAATCTAGGCTTTCGACCATATTTAGTCGGAGCCGACAAAGCTAATCGCATCTTCTCTTTATCTTTGAAAGATAGATCTGGGATACTACCCTTTGATGGAGCAAGCGGCATGATTGTCAAGGGCGATACTGTACCTGCATCACCCACAATCTTATAGAATATGTCAACAACGAACTGAGGAGGAGCGATGGATATCTTAACCATTGGCGCTGCAAAGATGACACCTTCATATTGCTCTGGATACTGCTGAATGATGTCATATGCCACTGCTCCACCCATACTCTCGCCCATCAAGAACAATTTCTTTCCGGCAAATTTGTTGTTTGATATTTCATTGAAATATTGGTGTGCATCGTTAACCATTGTATCAAAACACGAAATCAGTCCATTGGGACCATCAGAACGTCCATGACCTTCATACTCAATCATAGCCACTGCTATACCCTTCTTCACAAATCGTTGATACTGTATACGTTTGAGAAAACTTGAGTTGTCCATATAGCCATGACTGGAAATAGACGTTTCACAATTTATGAACATAAAGAGAGATTATAAAGCACTTTATATTGAGCACAAGAGTTCACATGATAAAACAATACAAACATGGACTTCGCGCTTACCAGAAACACACGACTGCTCGAATAGGTGCATTCTTTTTCGGAACCATTGTACTTGTAAGTAATGCCATACCTCGATTGTTAATCCAATACCCCTCTTCTAAATCAACTTCTTTGCAATATAATTCGTGAGGTAAATCATCTCTCTTGAGAAAGTTATTCCACAGCCTCCGTCGTGACTCGCCGTCATCATTCTCTCTGAATGAATATGGTATGGTGATTGAAAGGATTGCTCTGTAGGAGTATTATAATATATTTGGGCACATAATGAGCATATTTTTATAGCATATCATATGAGCATAACAAAATTTGAGCATATCACATGAGCATTTGTTTTTCTCGATATAATTAATAATCTATACCTCACTTCAATACTTACGTCACTATAATCAATAACGGTGGCCATACAAGTGACAATCCATAAAGGAGAGAACCGATTATAAGAATTTTAAGACCATCGATACGGGCTATAACATGAGGAATAAGAACAAAATTGTGTTAGCGAATAATATTATTCTCAAAAAGACAACACCGAAAGACTCTGCAACACTCACGTCCAGGAATATAATCACTACCCACTGTAGAGGTCTGTGCCTTCATTTTAGTAGGAGTAGTCGATGCCATACACATTGCAATAGGTTTACCTATCTATTGTTTGGCAAGATAGAACTTGACTTTGTCATTTTTCCATTGTCACTATAAAGAGTTTTCTCTTGTGACTTGTGTGTGAAAGCTCTCACAAAACAATTGCAATTGATTACTCTCTTATTCTCTACCAGAGAAGGATAAATATTATAAGAAGAGATTCAATAGTTAGGAGGTCAAATACAAATTATTGATAACAGCAAGTGCCGATAGACTTGAGAATCTATACCAATTTATTTTAGATATTGTAATAAATATACCAAGAGGAATTTGAGGTATCAGTGTAATTAGTTATACTATTACTATTAGATTACATATATTAAATATGGACACATCATCTATGGGTAGTGGTATGGATTCTGATGAAGATATTATGGCTGTGCCTGTGGATTCAGTAGTACCCAATAACAATAATAATCAAGGAGATACCACATCTAATAAGGAAGTTGATACTACAGTAAAGAAGGATGAACTCAACACAACACTTTATACAGCTGATGGAGACGAGAAGATTGGTTCAATTGGTACTGACATTAAACCTCCCGTACAACCAACAGAAGAGACAAAATCAGCTTCAACCTCAACATTAGGTAAAAAGCGAGCCAATAGTGAAGTTTCAGCTGATCCAGTTACCTCTAGTGATGCTCCAGCCAGTAAGAAGAAGAAAACTAGCACAAATACAGATAGTGCAAAGAAAGAACGACCCAAGGCATGTCAAGGATTAACCATACCATTTCGCACTATCAAACGTATAATGAAAATTGATTCAGGTGTTGGAATTGTTCAGAACGATGCAGCCATTGTAGTAACCGCAGCGCTAGAGCATTTTGTCAAGGAGCTTGCGACAAAAGCTTTGAAACTATCCGAGAAGAAAGGCAGAGGAACAATCAAGTATGAAGATGTTGCAGAAGTTCGTGCTGCTGATCGTTCTCTGTCATTCTTGGATTTGCTCATGCCATGAAAGGAAGGTGTAATAGAAATTATGTGCACATCATATGCACAAAATAGCAACGGTTTCCTTTGCAAACACCTAGAGTTAATTATTATTATCATTTAATATGTTAAAATTAGAAACAAACATTACTCAATTCTTGTACAGTATCCAACCGCTCAAGCTTTGATATGTAATCATTCGGCACCGCTGGTGGCAATGGCTCCTCCATCATACCTAATATTCCACCCCAACTTTTCATTTCTTCCTTATGAGATGGTGGTTTATGAAAAGTAGACACTGCTGTTTTCTGTAACTGTGTGACAACATTGGCAAGTGGAATCTCATCCTCCATTAGGTACATTTTCCCAAGTACCTTGACACGTAAATGATCAAATGTAGTATCCAAACATTGACGTTCTGCTTTAGCAAAGGCAGGGCTTTCTAACAGGTCATATGTTTCATCAAGAATATACTTGGCAAGCTCATCAGTTGTGTCATTGGTATTGAAGGAATTGGCATCGTCCTCGTCTCCCTCGGGTGGAATTACAAACTCCATTAAGCGACTCATCATACCTCCATCTTTTTGATGCTCCATCTTATCACGGATAGACTCAATCCAAGTATTAACGCCAGTCAATTTAATGTCATCCCCTAATATATCCCATTTTTGCAATATTTCATTCACTTCTTTCCCCACAGATTCAGCCAACGACGGGATACCTTTTGTAAACAGATAATGATATGTCTTAGATAGGACAATTTGATGAGATGCTCTATACTGATCAGCAGATGATTTGGTAGACAGTTGTTGTTCCGGTTCTTTCTTCTTTTCCTCATCCTCAAGCTCTTCACGTAACAGCTGACCTCCTAACAGATTGACCTGTACATTCAACACAAGAAATATAATTGTATGCGCATATATCGTAGTAACAAGTCGAGTAAGTGACTTGTTCTTAATATCATTCCATAAGCATCGTTCTTTCTCTCGAATAATATCCTCTTCATCACTAGCTTCTTCGGCAGTAATGTCTCCATTCTCCTCTCCATTTTGTTTCATTTCCAATATTTCCTTCTTCTTAATCCTCAATCTCTTCAACTCGTTCGTTTGTTCACTAACATCAGTTTCCTTTACAACTGCCTTCTTCAATGTTGGTAAAAAGTCCATCATTGCTCTTGATGTTTCAAGACGACAACGTCCCATACGCAATCGTCGTTCTTGTTCTGGTATAGTATTATTATTTGGTATATTATTCTTATTGTATGCATGTATCCCTGCGGATATCCCTTTACTTACAGCTGCACCTAACCCATTTGATGCCATTGCAGCTGCTTTTTTCATACTCTGTTTCATCATACCATCTCCATTATTATTATTAGTATGATGAAGATAATCTTGTGGAGGTGATGGACTATTCGATCTAACCTTACTGCGATCATTACTCCAATCTGCACGTGATCGGCGTGATGGATGTCTCATCCGGGTATTATTATTATTTGTATCTGATATCTCACCAATATAATCAAACCCATCTTCCTGCTGTCTTATATTATTTGATTGATAATCCGATGTCCATTGATTTAGTAAATCATTACCATCATCATGATTCTCTTCTTTATCTTCTTCAACGCCAACATATGAGTTATATGCCCATCTTCCAATGCGATATGCGCCGTAGGCAACCGCGGCGGTTGTTGCAATTGAAGTAAGAGGAGTATGTTGACGGCCTTGTCGATGCCGACGCCGCCGTCTAGGATCGAGAAGAGGGTTGGGATAGGACATTTGATGATTTGGAGGGGGAGAGTGAGAGAAGAGATAGAGATGGAGAGCTTTTAAAGGATTTTTTATTCTTACGTATCCTATTCGAAGCTCTTTCTGTATTGGCGTTGAGCTACATAGAAGACGTGCACAGAGCAAGAGGAAGGAAGAACATTGATATTTTAATACAGGATATAATATCTCTGTCAGTGGCGTAGTGGAGGAGAGGTTTAGTAGTTCAGCGGAGAATAAAAGAACAATCAACCAAGATCATAATTTATTTTATCACAATCACAACTTGTCCATAATTTTGCAATACATATAATACAAACAAACATATCATACCACATACCATGGGATTCTTCAAGAAGAGTACCACATCATATCCAGCAAGGAGAAATCGAATTAATAATCAACAATCTCATCCTGCAACTGTGAACCCTCCCGCGCCTTCAAATTATAGTACACAAAATAATAATGTGGTTCAAATGTTGTCCAACAACCACAATATACCGCTGCTGCATTTCCAAGTAATAATGCTCCAGTTCAAGCAACTGTATATGTTTCTGGAAGTGCGCCACAACCAACGTCACAAGCAGCTCCAGTACAGGCATCAGTATATGTGCCTGGAAATAACACTCAAACAACTACTACACAAATTGCAACTCCTGTACTAGCATCAGCTCCACCACCATCCACTAATCCAATGTATTCAAATCAAAGACCTAGTTTTAATAATGGTAATGGGAATTATAAGTCAGACGAAACCTCATTTTGGGAATGTTCAGTATGTACCTTTCCAAACTTGAGAACAGAGGCAAACTGTAAAGGTTGCGGATCACCCATACCTCCCGGTATGTTGACTATGACACCTCAACAACAGATATCTCATGCTGCTCAGTCAGTTCCTCAGAATCCAATGTCAAATATGAATGCACAAATGAATAGACTCAATATGAATGGAGGAGCAACAAATGGATCATCTCATTCTTCAGGAGTTATGAGAGTACATATTCCAAATAATATGCTTCCTGGACAAAAGATTAAAGTTAGGTCACCAGATGGAAAAGAAGTTGTGAAGACAATACCACCTCAATCGGAATGGAAGTATGATGGCAGTAAACCATTCTTTCGAATGAAGTTTGGAGTCGACAATTCTCCTCCTTCTTCAACAATTGTAGCCGGTCATGCTATATCTAGCAGTTCATCAACAACATCACAAACTGTACCACCACACTCAACCCAGTGGAGACACTTTCA
>Ga0075437_10339_pt1 | contig 15540 bp, 17 predicted proteins | sample MintriMetagenome_FD_74266 | JGI IMG/M metagenome (GOLD analysis project Ga0075437, IMG submission 74266) | Marine eukaryotic communities from Monterey Bay, USA to study complex ecological interactions - Minidiscus trioculatus and... | ecosystem: Environmental > Aquatic > Marine > Unclassified...
TTTCAACTGATAATTTAATCATCAAGTAATATTGACGTAACTCGGTATCAGCATTAACACTATACAATATCTTCTCGGCAGGTTGCATATCAACTGTTTGTAATTCAGCCATTGCCTTGGAGCTGCTTAGGATTAAATTTTCGGGTACATATAATACAGGCGTACCAGCTGCCATATCTGTGTTAGTGCATGCGTATATGTCTGACCCATCAATGTTATATTGGAATTGCAATCCTGGATCACGTTGTATACCGTAATTGTATGCCCAATTTTCAAATGATTCTATATCTCGTGGTGTATTCTCTTCAATGTTGATTGGTCTGTCGAGTTGTTGTTCTGTGGATGATGAGTAGAGTTGTGTGGTTGTTATACATGATGATTAAATTATTAGTTGAAATTGAAAAGGGTGAAGAGAGTCCATACTTCCCATGGCTCAATTCATTACCAAGATATTACACAAATGCGGCTAGTATGACACCATTCTGTTGTTTATGTTTGCCATCATTAATGAGAAAGTTGGCAGTGAAAGAACGGGGTAATATGTCAAGATTAAGTGTTAGTTCTATCAAGTTGATCCCATATCTGAATGAGGATACGAAGTATGATGTCGAGTTGTGTAATTGGGTTTATCAGATAGTCTACACACGTGGTTTTGAAACGGAGGATGGTGATATTAAGATTGTACCCATGGGTGATGTGAGTTTTTGTTTTATGTATATTGTGTGTGTTGTTTTGAGTATGGGTTTTGTCTGTATCTTACTCACCCAATCACTTCTATTAGATGTTTAATCACGGCTCGGATTATACGGAAATTGAACCATCATATGATGAAGAGGGTAACTATTATGCCTACACAACATATGATGTACCAGCGGGATCACCATTACGCCTTAGTTACGGCGACCCTACCAATCCAAGTTTCCTCTTCGCCCGCTATGGTTTCTTAGAGGAAGATACACCTGCCACCTTTTGCAAACTAATACCTCCACATATTAACAAAGACATGAAAGAACTCGGATATGCCGAGAATAAAATGTTATTCTACAAGACGGGTGACGTATCAGAGGAGGTATGGGATATACTGTTATATCAATATCTAAGTTCAAATAATATACGAGATCGACGAGCGTTAACGGAGGCACATCAATCGGGTGATTATGAAGCGAAGCAAGCTCTACATGAAAGTTACTATCCATATACGTCACAGGCATTATTGGATCATATTGAAGACTTTGTTGGACAGCTTGATAAGCTAAGTATGAAAGGTGACGACCGGATTAGGAATATTGATGACCATCCGAGGCTACCGTTGATACTAAGACACAATCAGTTCGTTAGAGACACATTTATGATGGTTAGAAATAGAAATTTTGGATACTGATAATGCATTAGATTTAGGACAGAACTGTACACTAAAGATATCAAACAAAGCTACCATGTTACACATGATTCGTAACCACACTTGGCTCATCAGTATTGTCGTGACAGAATATAACAGGACAATCCTCATCATCCTTCCTATTACTCTTGGTCTTGACATACTTTGGCAAAGCCTTCTTCTTGGCAAGAACGTCATCAGCAGAAGATTGTAGACCGGAAAGTATCACTGAGTATGCATCATCTTCCTTCGTCTCCTCATCTGGTAGACCCAATAACGATTGTCTTATTATGTCAGCAGCGGACAATTCAGCATAAGCTAGAGATGCACTTGATCCCTCGGGATCTATCGATGATCGGCGTCTTGGCTTTGTATACGGCACCAGTTCAACACCAGCAACATTTTCATTGTTATTCTCATTTTGAGTGTATGGAACTAATGCATTCGACTCGTGATGTTCGGCATCTTCAATCTGTAGTAGTGTTGACGAACCTTTCTGACCTTCTTCCTCTAAAAGTAATTGTTGACCTACACTCCGAGACTCATCCTGTCTCTTTGATCTATTCCTCCTCCTCCTCCTCTTCTTCTTCTTCTTCTTAAGACTTTGTTCCGCTTGACGTCGCCTCTTGGGTTTTGGTTTACTTCGTTGCCTACTGTTTCTTCTATGATGTTGTCTATCCTCCTCATAGTGTCTACTACTCTCTGACCGACGGATAATACCCATACTTTGACCCAGAAACATGTCATCATTACAAGTATCATAGTCATATCTTTGACTCTGCTGTTTCTGATACCGTTTCTCCTGTTGCAATCCAAAGATAACTTGTGCATTCCCTTTTGATAATGATGTTCCAGTTGATCCTGTTTTCATCCATGCAATCATTGCAGGGTCTTGTTCCTCGGTAGTTGACTTCTTTTCATTCTTCTTAGACTTGCGGAGGATACAACAACATAAGCAAAGAAGTACAGCCAATACTGCCAAGCCAATGAGTGACCATACCCACCAGATAGTCCAGATAGTAGTAGTACCATTCTCTCCTTCTGTGGATTGAGCCACAGCTACTCTGACAGATGGAGAAGAGGTTGAAGAAGACTTACCAATAATACTTGGCTTGCTTGTTGGGGGACTAGTACTATCATCAACTAGTATATCCTTGAAATCAAATACATCAGCAATCATTATTGTTCCATCGGGTAATCCTGCATTCTCTTTTAAGTAGATTATCAAAGCAGATAGAACCTTACTCCGCATTGCCTCCATGAGGAATGATAGACTAAAATCAGATATATCCTTCGTACCCAATACAGTGACACCTACTGGTATTGATAATTGTTTAACAAGTTGACGAGATGGATGTAACCGTAATAAACTACTCGATTGCATCAACATCCTACGATCCTTTGGTTTGAGCCGTCCAGCATATTCGACACTAACCAAATCTAACCCAACAATATCTAATACAAACTCTTCAAGCTTTGTAAAGACTAATCGTAAGATGGAACTTCGAAGCTCAGCTCCTATTGTATAGTCATCAGGGACATTCATTAACTTGATTTGTATAGGATGGATTGTTTTAATAACGGGTATAGGCGTAGGAGCATTTGTTGGCGGTGGTGTTGGTTGAGCCCACATGCATACAAATGTACATGACTTTTGTGTATGGCAGTGACATAGTCATAGTGACGAGCATATTGTGTGTGAGTAACAAGTATTGCAAATGCAAATACAAAAGGCAACACACGGACACTACCATATATTAAAAGCAAACTATTGCTTACCCCAACAACAGTATCCCAACATGCACCCGAATTGCACTTCTGCAAATGTCGTATATCAATATGTATCCCATCGTCACATAACGGAGCATAATATTCACCTGTTTCATAGTATCTAGCAGGCTCATTGTTATTATCATTAGGATTATTAGAAGCATTGGGTATGGCTATTAGATTACGCCTATCATCATGGTATGTTGTTGATGACGATGTCGATGTAGTATGGTAGCTATTCGACATGAAAGTGACATCAACCAATGGAAACGAATCATCGCATGGGCTTCTAGACAATAAAGACTGAACTTTTGATATTAATAGCAATGTAAAGAGGAGGTATATGTTGTAGATATATCCAATCATTGTCTATCATATCCATTTATACATTAACATATTCATTGTTGTTAGTTTAGTTGTGATACGTAAGGTAGCCTCGACTGGCAATGAAAAGAAAGCTAAGACAAAAACACGACATTGTCAAGGGTTAATCCTTAAAGAGGTCGATACGTAGGCCTATATAAAACTAAAAGGAACCCCCCTGCAATATCTACTACCCATTACCCAATATCCTATTCATAGATCTGCCATCTACCACTAGATATCGCGGCTATCTAGAAAAAAGTCAATACACTATCCCAACTCAACTCTCACTCACTATCTACACTATATGTATTGTAAGAGCATATCTATCTATCAAGTCATTGCAACACTGCTTATATCTATCAAATAATAATAATAATAAAGCAACTATTATAGACTATATGCACGATTAATGTTACAAACAACCCTCAAAAACCTACGAACCAACTAAACTTAACTTTGTGACATATCTTATGCACAAAAAATAAATGACCCGAGTTCTTGGGGTACATCAAGGGAGGAAGGTCGATTTACGTTTGCTTTGTTTGTTGGTAGTATTATTATATCTTCATCATCAGCAACAAAGAACAAAGGCTCAATTGCCGCATATGATATTGCAAAATCTATACACCTCTACCCTCAGAACAAGCAACCAATTAATGATGTATACGCTAATATCTCTAAAGATATACAAACCAATTGGACTTGTTCGGGATGTAATTGGATGACGTGTTCAAACTCAAAAGATCGATTATTATTAGATGAATATATTGTAAAGTGCTTCCAGCGTTGGTCCGACGTTGCAAATGAATTAAGCTTATTGTCAGTACCAACTTATGGAACACTAATTGCATCATATTATCGCAATGCTACCATAATGAAATGGGAATATGATTTAGATGTATGGGTATGGGCTCATGATGTTGCTACACTAATTGACTATCAACTATCAAGAAACCTACAATAATAATCATCAATACACTGGAAATGTTTCGTCAACATATCCCCACGAATCATGGATTGAGATTCAAGAAGATTGGAAGACAAATTATAAAGAGGCTGAATATCAAAGAGCAGCTCGTTTCCATTACGAGTTGCCAGTGACATTAGAAGGTGATGTTCATAGTGCATATGTTGATATTGGTGAGTTAGTAATCCGTTACTGTGATGATAATGTCCCTTTGTCTAACGATTCTCATCATATTCATATTTAGTACCCATGTATCCTGATGCTTGTAATCCTGCTGAACAGGGTATGGATCACTGTCGACACTTAGTAGAAAGTGGTAACTATACGACAATTCAATTCTTTACAAAGAAATATCAACTAATAGAGATACCAAAAAGTGTAAGTGTACATATGTTTTATATGTGTGTGTTGCTCTAATTAGATTCCAGTACTGTTATAAATGTATATGCTCACCGCCACCGCTTCCATTTCTGTATATTAGGAGTTGTTTCCACTGGAATCATGTTATTTGAACGGAGTGCGTGCCTCCTGCCCGGCAAAACCTGTCGAGATATTAAACCATCTCTATCATGGAATTGATGTAGCAGCTCCCGACCATTATCTCAACCAAACAACGGGTTGCTGGACAGAGAAGGATTAAAGTTGATCGTGTATAACGTGTAAATAGCTAGATATTTGGATCCGCACTACTATTACAACATATGAGAATAAGCTTAAGCTAACACAAAAGAATAACAAAAACTACCTGTTCATTAAAAAGTTAACATATGATATGTCTTACATAGAAAGACACCTTCCAACATACAAAACATATACAATACACATAGCAACCATAGACGTACATAAAGCATTGCAATACCAACAAAGCAAAAAGTGAAATCGTCCGAGATTGAACTCGGTTGGTTTGGATAGAAATTACAAAGATGTGGATTTGACAAAATCCTGTTTGCTGGGCAATTGAGCAAAATTAAAGTATATAAAGCGTGCTCATAGATAAGAATATTTATTCGTCAAACGGTCAACCAATAAATGAAATCATTTTTCACAGGAGCTACTAAGATGGTGGCAACTCGTAGGAGCAAAGCAGCAACGGCGGCACCGCCCGTCGAAGAAGATGACGTGTCTACTAGTTCATCAGAGCATGTAGCCAATGATAACGATGACGATAGCAGCAGTGGTAGCGATGATGATAGTGAAGCAAGCGGAGGAAGTGCACAAGATATGTCTGAAGAAGATGATGATGCAAGTAGCAGTGATGAAGAGATGGATGATAAAAATAATACTAACCAGCAACACTCTGCTACTACCGATGATGATATCAACGACGATACTGCTAACACTGAACAATGCACATTCGACCTACACAACCTACTAGCATTCAACACACATCAAATTAATGCCGCAGAACTCTACCAACAATCAACAAAATCTAAAAAGAAGTCTTTAAATAAAGAATGGTATACCAATACTCCCACAATTGATTCTTCCACAACAAAAACTGCACTACTATTACCAACAGTGAATGAAAATTTATTATTGAGCAAGGCAGCAGAGGGTACGACACAGTTACTATGTGAGTTATGGAAATTACCTAGTGAAAAGACGGATGTTGGATTGGTATCGAAATTGCCAAGTGCTGAAGTGAAGTTACCCCGTGCTTTGGTACGTATAGTTTATGCATGTTTTTGTGTGTATTGTATTATTTCGAATGTTATCTGAGTTATTTGGGCAACGAAAGCTAGTTTTGTTCTTGAGCATATGATATGTCGTATTTTTTATATCTCACCCTATCTAACACTCTCTATACCAATAACACATTCATACACTCAACAACTAATAGCCACCACCACCACCCAAACAAATGACAAAATGGGAACAATTCGCCAAAGAACGTGGCATAGCACCTAAATCGAAAACCTCCCGAAAGGTATACGACGAATCCACAGGTGAATGGAAACACCTCACAGGCTCACTCCAGAATAAAGCCAATGCCGGTCCTGAATCATGGCCAATTATTGAAGTGAAAAAGAATGATGATCCCATGGCAAATCCATGGGAAAAGTTACGTGATGAGAAGAAATCACGTATTAGTAAGAATGTCGAGGCACGTATGCGTAATGCCGAACGATCTGGTGTATTAGATCGTGGTAGTGCCAATAAGTTAGTTAAGAATAATAAACGGTTAGAGAAACAACGTGATATAGCACGAGAGAAGGATAAGAAACGTGGATTGGATGCACCGGTGGGTGTTCCGACCGATTTAAAAAGTCGGGATGCCAAACGTGGTAAACCATCGACTGCATTGGCATTAAAGGCAACACAGGTATCAACTGCCTCCTTAGGTAAGTTTGATAAACAACGTGAGGGTGAACCAGAGAAACAGTTACATAAGTCAATCCATGGTAATACCAATAAGAAACGCAAGTCACAAGATGGAAGTTCTAGTAGTGGAGGAGGTACCAATAAGAAATTCTTAGCATCAGAAGCACAAAAGTCAACAGATATATTAAGTCGGGTAATGAATGGTACATCCTCCAAGCAACGAGAACGTGAAATTAAGAAGGGCAAGTATGCACGTGGTGAGACAGCGTATGATTATGAATATGATGATGGAGTTGGTGATGGAAAGTTTAAGAAGAAGAAGGGTAGGGCAGGTATGGGTAAGATGAAGAAGGTTACCAAGAAGCGTATCAAATAAAAAGAGAGACGAGGGTAGTGCATGTGTGATATGGGAGTACATGGTAAGGTAGTAGGGAGATATGACCTTGGAGTGCACATAAACTAGTCAAGAGAAAGAAACTCGAGATAGAGCTCATATTAGAGAGACATTTAGCTCTGGACTCATATTGTATATGAAACCGATATTAGTGCGGCACACTTGATTGATGGTTCTTGTGCATATCATGTGTTATAAGCTTATATCACCTCGAACTGCTTGGAGTGAGTAGTGAGACGGTGGAGGTACTTAGGACACACATGCATTATGTACTTACCTACTACGGTAGCCGGTATCTTTTGTCAGTTGATTGTAGCGTGTTTGGGACACATATATATGAACTTACCTACTAGTTGATTGTAGCGTGTTTGGGAGTATAGGTTATATGTAGGTAGGGGAAAGAAGAAACTCTAGAGCTCATATTAGAGAGACGTTTACTCAATATTGTATATGAAACCGATGTTTACTTTGTGCATATCATGTGTTAAAGCTTATATATCACCTCGAACTGCTCGTCGAACTGCTTGGAGTGACACATATCTTACCTAATATATACATTTACACACGGTAGCCGGTGGTCATCGGATGAGGAACCTGTACTTGTTGACCTTCAACCACCTCAGCAGGCATTTGCACTTGAAATGGAAAACTGACTTTCTCCAATATTCTTTGCAACTTCTCGGCATATGTTTCTTTCGGTTTCTTGGCTGCTGCCTTCTTCCTAGATGCTCTTGCCTTCATATCCTTTGAGTTGTTCTCCTTCTTGGGTCGGCTCCAAGTACTTTTCTTCTGTTCTTTGTTGTAGTAATATATCTTTCCACTGTTTACATCAATGTGTGAAGTCCAACCTTCTGGCAGCGATTTGTTTGTGTTTGCGGTTGCCCTAGATGCTCTCAGTTCTTCCAACGTCTTGGGCGTTGCCTTCACTTCCAAGAAGATCCCGACTGAGTTCAAAGTCTTCTCAGCCTGCTCGTTCAAGGTTGCAATAAGTTCCATGCATTGTGGATCTATATTAGAATATGGGATTGGAAATGATGAATATGACGTGTTCTCGTGAACTACTGCAACATCCTCTAGAAACTGCTTCATCATCCTCCTACCACAGATATCTTTCACAGCTTTGTCGAGAATTGAATTAGATTTGACTTCCTCAAACGACTGCTCTATACCATTCACTTTTGTTTTGCAGACCCGAGTGAACCCTTGATACTTGTCCACACGTTCATCCTCTTTTGCTATAACAGACAGCCTCTTTTTGCCACTTTCTCTTGTAGGAATAACTTGAAACTTTGAGATGATACGCTCAACCTCAAGAAGCATTTGAACTGCAATGGATTCACTGTTGATTCGATTTAGATTGGCTGTGAAGATGTACCCAATTCCTCTTGATTTAGTCACATGTACCAGTTTACAGTAATCTTCAGTCATTACAGCTATCCGCTTGCTACCTCTTTCGTAAAATATAAACTTGAGCTCGGCATTCTCGGGCAGGAGTTTGTGTTTCTTTCGTATCTCAATACATGCAATAATTGAAGCTAACTGATCGATTGGTACGCCATCTAAATGCAAAGAACCTGAACGACCTTTCATACCAGTTGTTTGTTTATTCATCGTTGATGTACGAAGGAGGGCTGCAATATCAACACTACTAGCTTGATCATCAGATTGAAGACCGAAGTACCCATCAGACTCTTCTTGTAATATACTACTACCTTTCTCAGTTTGAGATCTGTCATGTAATGTAAGTTGATCGAAGTCAAGATCTTTGAGATTCTCTCTGTCATTTGGTGTGAGTTGTTCAAAGCGAAGAGCTTTCAGCCTGTACTTTGAATTCTTTACAGCCGCTCTATAGTCGCGTTTGGTAAGTCGGCGGTCGTTATCGCCAATGGCATATTCCTTTCCCCGAGAAATGGCATCCTTATACTTTTGTGGGATTTGGCGAGCTTTATCCCATGCCATGTAGAGCTCTTTGGCTTTTGTATCAATCTCATCTTGAGGAGGATCCTTTGAATTAGGATCAACAGGAACGCAACTGGATGCCGAAATGTGAGAAATTTCTTTACCTAGAATCTTGTACTGGTGTTGGCATGTGTTGATGGTGTCGATGACAAGCTCGTTCCCCTTTGTTGGCATGAGACCATGACTACCAAAGCTAATATCAATATCTCTTTTAGGATTGAGTGCCTTGAGTACCCCATACAAATAGCGATGCTGTACTGACCCATAGAACATACGAAGTGAGTCGTTGAGGAAGAGATGAATTCCTCTGTAGCTACTGAAAAGGGTGGCTTTGACGACTTCATATATTGCATCACACCGGAAGCATCCCAACTCTCATGGTATCCTTGAGGTACTTAGGACACACATGCATTACGTACTTACCTGACAGTTGATTCTAGCTTTAGATCTTATTCAAGTTGGTCTTGCCTTTCGAACTTTTGCAAAAAACCGCCATTTTGAGCATTCAAACTGGTTCAAACTGTCAACTACCACCATCATACATAGTATTTATTGCTAGTCATAGCCTCTCGTGGCTATAATATATATATATCCGGTTGATCTTAAGGACCGATATAATAGCTATACTAGGCTATACTTCAATATAACAATAACATAATCATGGCATCAAATTGGTTTGCAAACTTTGTTACCGACAACGACGATGATAATGTCGAATTGCAATGGAGTAAGAGTAACTCTAACTCCAACGATGGTATCAACAATGATGAGGAGGCCATTGTCGATAATATACCAGTTGACGATGATGATGAGAGTGTAAATAATAATAATATTGCAATCGACAATAATAACGGTACACGACGAAATTATTCTATACCACTCTCAAAAGTTATCATGTTACTACTTGCCGTATTTGCATTATTCTTGGGTGTTGGTTATGGTTCGGGGTATGGTATTGCCGAAAAGATATTTAGTATTCGTAATAAGGCTGCGGCATCATCAGGTAAAGTACTCCGCTGTTTTGTAGTATTTGTTTTTATTATCATGTGGTGTGGTGTATTTCATGTGGTTCAATATGATATGTCTCTTGGGGTGATTTGGTATTAGTATTATCTCGTAACAGAAGGGTCAGAGGGAGGCAGGGATGACCACTTTATTTTGAATTGTATTGACTTTCATTTGATATTGCTACCCTTGCAGAATAACCATATACGGCACTAACAGAATTATATTTTAACCTCTCTTGTTATCTTTATAATTTGCAATATAACGCGCATCTCTTCCAGTGAGTAGTGCCAATATGTACCAAGCATATGGACCTGAAACTGAAGAAGATTGTGCCACAGGCAAGAGCGGGAAGTCTGGTGCTCCTTCAGCGGGTAAAAGCGGAAAGTCTGGTCCTACTTCACCATCTGAGGGTAAGTCCGGAAAGTCAGGACGACCATGGTTAGAAGATTCTGCACCTTCTGCCACAGGTAAGAGTGGCAAGTCAGGCCCTACGGATTCTGCACCTTCTGCAGGTAAAAGCGGCAAGTCAGGAAGTTATAGTCCAAGTCATGGCAAGAGTGGGAAGAGCGGTTCAAAGTGTCAAAAGCCAGATCCAGACATTCCAGATCCAGATGAATGTGTAAGCAGTCCGCCAAATGTACCTGTAGGGGGTACTTGCTGTGCTAGCACAGATTGTGATGGATACGCCAACCCTCTAGATGAATCGCCTTGTAAGTGAGATAGCTCGTTTCTTCGTCTCTTTGTCTCTTGTTCATCATGTTTTAAACTTACTTTCTCTAAACAACTTTCTGATATATCTCAATCTTCTCAGTTTATTGTGCACCTAATGATGGATCTTCATCAGAGGGATACTGTGTTACAAGTGCAATTGAACTCAATTCTGTTGATTGTTCTGTGACATGTGATGTTAATGATAGTAATTCCTGCCCCGGAGGAGTTTGCCTCTCATTTGTAGAATTAAGAGTAGAAGAATGCACCGAGGAAAGCCGCCCAAGTGGCACATGCTTAGAAGGAACAAGCGTCATCTGAGAGGGGAGTAGGACAGATGAAGAAGATAACAAGTGTTTCTATATGATTAGCCGTTGAATGGTGGTGTGTGCTGCAATGGGGGAAGCACTCCACCTCTAATAAATGTATGAGTATGAGTATTTATGTACGGGATTCTAAATGGTTAGCCGTTTGATATTGATGTTAATATAAGCAGATACTGTTGACGTAGTCATTAGATTAGTTTTTATGTTATTTTTTTGTCTTATGAGTGGGGATTTTACTTCCGCTCTAAGGACAATGCACACCCGAGACTCTCCCTCACTCGCCGCAGGTATTCAAGGCTTCATTGTATAGTTCGTTAAAGTGACACATCGTGCTTTTTATTTTGCTCTTGATTGCTTTGTGCATTATATCTCGGCGTAGTGTAAGATTTTATATGATTCTCTGCTCGGATCTGTTTAGAATACATACGAGCTTATTGCAATCCGATACCCACCGTGTTAGACTATAACTTGTTTTCACCGTCTTCTAATACCTCAATATGCTCCTCCACCCACTCCCGCATCTTTGTATTGTAGATTATGTCACATTTTATGTCATCTAGCATTATCGACTCCACCAGACACCCCACACGGCCAAACCATACTAGATATATAGTAGAATCAACTCTCGTATACCCAAAGATGATTGTTGTCTGTTATCTTTGTGTTGTTCTACCTGTATTGCTTCGTGTATAGAGTTGTCGATCTAGCATCACATTATTTTTAAAGAAACGAATGAGGTAGCGCGATCTGCCATCAACGCTGCTTTATCTCGGGTATAGGAGGTATACAGTACACTCTGGCGAGTAATTAACTCATATTTGTTAAGGGATATCAAGATGACGAGTATCATACTGCCTATATCCTTCACAGATGGAGCTACGCTCGAGCATCGTCATCTATCATTAATTTTTTGATTTTGATGGGCGAGGGCGGGCTGATATGATATCATAGTATCTAACTACAGTAGGGTAGTAATCAACAATTTGCAAATATTATAGAATAGTAGGTCCGTATTATGATACTGGATTGATTTGATATCGACCATTTATAGTTATTGAGCAAGCGTAGAAGAGAAGATAGGGATAGATAATAATAAGTAGGTATGATAATAAAAGCAGATCCTCTTTTTATCTCAGAAAGGTTATTACTTGGTAAAATGTCTATTGATACCTTGCTAGAGAATATTGTAGCGGTATCTTTTTTACCGTTGATCTTATTCTGTTGGTCTCGCTATCGCCATTATTGTAACTTCCTACTACCACATACATACTATACGTACTACTCACTCAATATTGCCAATAGAGTCAACATTATATCCGGTTGATCTTAAGGACCGATATAATAGCTATACTAGGCTATAATACTTCAATATAACAATAATATAATCATGGCATCAAATTGGTTTGCAAACTTTGTTATCGACGATTCTAATAACAATAATGATAATGTCGAATTGCAATGGAGTAACAGCAACTCCAACGATAGTATCAACAATGATGAGGAGGCAATTGTCGATAATATACCAGATGTCGATGATGATGAGAGTGTAAATAATAATAATAATATTGCAATCGACAATAATAATAATAACGGTACACGACGAAATTATTCTCTACCATTATCAAAAGTTGTCATCTTACTACTTGCAGTATTTGCATTATTCTTGGGTGTTGGTTATGGTTCGGGGTATGGTATTGCTGAAAAGATATTTAGTATTCGTAATAAGGCTGCGGCATCATCAGGTAAAGTACTCCGCTGTTTTGTAGTATTTGTTTTTATTATCATGTGGTGTGGTGTATTTCATGTGGTTCAATATGATATGTCTCTTGGGGTGATTTGGTATTAGTATTATCTCGTAACAGAAGGGTCAGAGGGAGGCAGGGATGACCACTTTATTTGAACTGTATCGGCTTTCATTTGATATTACCCTTGCATAGAAGAACCATATGCGGCACTAACAGAAAGTTATATTTTAACCTCTCTTTTTATCTTTATAAATTGCAACGCGATATCTTCCAGTGAATAGTGCCAATATGTACCAAGCATATGGACCTGAAACTGAAGAAGACTGTACCACAGGCAAGAGCGGGAAGTCTGGTGCTCCTTCAGCGGGTAAAAGCGGAAAGTCTGGTCCTACTTCACCATCTGAGGGTAAGTCCGGAAAGTCAGGGTCTGGTCCATGGAAATGGAAAGAAGATTCTGCACCTTCCGTCTCAGGTAAGAGTGGCAAGTCAGGCCCTACTGCACCTTCTGCAGGTAAAAGCGGCAAGTCGGGAAGTTATAGTCCAAGTCATGGCAAGAGTGGGAAGAGCGGCTCAAAGTGTCAAAAGCCAGATCCAGAAACGCCAGATCCAGATGAATGTGTAAGCAGTCCGCCAAATGTACCTGTAGGGGGTACTTGCTGTGCTAGCGAAGATTGTGCTGGATTCTCAGTTAATTATTATTGTGCACCTAATGATGGATCTTCAGGAGAGACATACTGTATTACAAGTGCAATTGAACTCAATTCTGTTGATTGTTCTGAGACTAATCGATGTGATGATAGTAATCCCTGTTCCGGAGGAATTTGCCTCTCATTTGTAGAATTAAAGGTAGAAGAATGCACTGATGAAAGCCGCCCAAGTGGCACATGCGTAGAAGAAACAGGCGTCATCTGAGAGGGGAATAGGAAACTGAAGAAGATAACAAGTGTTTCTATATGAATAGCCGTTGAATGGTAGTGTGTTATGAGTCTTTATGTGGAAATTCTAAATGATTAGCTGTTGTGTCGTGTTGTTTACTGTGTTGGGATTTGTATGTTGTATGATGAAAAGAATAAAAGAGACAAAAGTTACTTAGATTGAGTTTATCTTAGTCGTTCTACATATCTCTCTTGACAAGTTCAAAGACAAGAATAGTAGAAGCCTTAGACGTATATTCATTGATAATAACGGCTGGATGGAACTGTATACACAGACTTCTCTAGTGTAATGGATCAACCTAAAAGAAGTCGGGTGCCCACTAGACTGTTTCAATCTCTTGATTCACTAATGTAGACCAAAGTAACTGTTCATTGTCTTATCTTTTGTACATTTTCTTCAAAAACAAACATACACTCCCTATTAAATGCTACGCATTTCTATACTGAGCTGATCAAAAGCCTCCGCATAAAATCTCTTGCTTTATGTCCAGGACAATTTCGCCCAATCCAGTAAAGTTGCTGACGGGTACATCAAAACCTTCACTGCTCAAGTCGTTCATGTAATCAATAATTGCTTGAGTCTCATTTTGAGGAGGTGGAGTATAGACAAAATTGGGTGGTCTCTTAATAAATACCGGTAACATGATTATACCATTATCCTTGACACTAGTTGCAGTATTGTTAGCTGCGTTCCGAGCAGGAATACAATTGCTAAGGGGGCAAGCTCCAGTGCTGTTTGTTCTGGCACAGGCATCACCGGCACATTCATTGGGATCTCCATCGGTAAGAAGCACAATAAAGTTCTTGACATCACTTGAAGGGGTTGGTAGTGTTGAATTACATGCAAGGATGGCATCTTCGTGGTTTGTATTACCACCAGTAAATGTCAAAGTACTAATATTGTCAATAGTAACCTGAGGATTGGCATTCAATGAACTACTGACAACTGCAGTTTCGTTAAACTCAACAACCCCCGATTGAAAGATTGAATTCGTTATGGCTGCAACATCCCATAGTTCTTCAACAAGTTTCTGTGCAAAAGGCTTTATAAAGTCCTCATAATTGTCAGGAGTTCCACCTTGACGTAGGAATTCAATAGATGTCGACTCATCGAGTGCAATACACACATTGAAATCAAATATGGGACACGATGGCTGTGGGATGGAATAGACAGTGGAGAGAAAACAGAAGAGTTGGTGAGTTGTATGTTTGAGATGGCAAAGTGAGGATGAGCTATCCGAAACCAAAAGTCAAGAGATAGACTCAATTACAGCACAGCAAACTATAAACTGAAGCTTACCGCATTCGATGGCGATGTACTTTTGGTTGGTCGTTCTGTTTCAACATTAAAATTCGTAGGTTCGGCAGTTGGATTTAGAGGCGACTGGCTTGGACTTGATGTCGGGTACATAGTCGGAGAGCTTGAAGGCTCCATACTTGGACTCTGTGAAGGAGACTTCGATGGACTATTAGATGGCTATGTGAGACGAATGATTAGAAGAGAGACATGAAAAGTGAGTGTTTGTGTGTTTCTGAGATGACGGCTGTGAATATAGTCCATACAGGCACAAAAGAAGCAGCTTACCTCAAGCGTAGGGTTCGATGTTGGCGATACTGAAGGCTCCATACTTGGACTCTGTGAAGGAGACTTCGATGGACTTG
>Ga0075437_10043_pt1 | contig 15537 bp, 9 predicted proteins | sample MintriMetagenome_FD_74266 | JGI IMG/M metagenome (GOLD analysis project Ga0075437, IMG submission 74266) | Marine eukaryotic communities from Monterey Bay, USA to study complex ecological interactions - Minidiscus trioculatus and... | ecosystem: Environmental > Aquatic > Marine > Unclassified...
ATGCTCCCGAACTTCTCTCCTTGAAGATTATTGACCGTTCTAAGGGGAAAGACATATAAGCCGTGAACATAGCATCAAAGACCCAAAACGTCATGGTAAAGAAGTAGTACGAGCTACGATCAAAGACAGCAGCTTCGGTATACTCCATTTGAAACCAAAGTAGTCCACACATGAATCCAATTGCCCCTGGAAGATGCGCGTTTAGAGGTTTATGAAGAGGAAGAAAGGCGATAGTAACAGTTAGTGCATACGGCTTGCGAAGACAATCAAAGGAAGATACATAAAGGCCAAATGAAGCACTGAAATCATCAAGACATTACATTGAACACACGAATCCATAAGTCAAAACAATACTAACGCGGACTTTCCAGACAAAGTCTTGCCAACGGGAAGAGTACCAATGTTACTCACTGCCGAGACATATGCATTACGATTGACCAATTCTGTTGGAAGACGGAACCCAACAGACGGAGTACACATCTTTAATAGAAGGAGCTCTTCTTCAGTGGTAAGCCTACACGCTGAAGATACAAAGTCGTACTTCTTGACGTACTCCCTGGATTATAAGATGGAGAAAAAGATATATGTGAGGGAACATGAAAGAATCGGATTCGTGTCATAGTCTAAGATCATATACTCACCTCATTTCCTCAAATACACTCCACGGGCACTTCATAGCACTGCTATCACCAAGTCCAACAGTTACTGCGGAAAGCTTCAACCGACAAGCATGCGCATCTGGATGGTTATCATTGCCCAAGAACTCAAGCTGGTTAAAGATTTGAGCCTCCTCTGATGTCAAATCCTCAGAAACACAAGATTCCACCATCTTATACACTTCCTGATAAGCACCAGTGATAAAGTACATTACCATCAAATACATGGACGATGCCAAGGATGGAGTAATGAGGAAGGACTTTGACGAGTGTACTGGATACAAGTAGCATCGGATTTCACCCATATTATTGATCCACTCTTGATTTCTACGGTCCAATAAGACTTGTACCGAAAGGTGAGATCCATCCGTTGACTTAGAAGCAAAAGATGATAAGTAGGATGAGGAACCAGACGTGATTAAGGGCATTCGATACAAAACACACACGTCATAACATCTAACGACACTTACCAAACGTCGTGGAAGAGCACAGCCAGGAATGAGTACGAACAAATCATTGTCTTCGTTTTGGAGCACAATAAAGTGATCAATTGAGCCAAGAAGCTTCTCGACGAGTTGTCTTGACTTGATGGACGTTGCAATATAGAGCCCATCATTATCATTACTATACAGACGGTGCTCAATAGTTCCATCTATCTTTTCTACCCTCTTGGCTCTGAATGAAAGATTGACACGTGGTAGCTCTATCAGATCGATCGTACATGCTTGTTGAACATTAAGTACTTCAGACTCGCTCCACACGAGCACTTGTGAGAGATTATCTAGACGAGATAACAACATGCCAATCTGTTTCAACAGTGAACCTGCTGGTGCCATGACGATGTTCAAAAGTGTAAGAACGGGTCTGTTCTTGTCAATATTCTCCGACTCTTCATCTGAATCAGACACAGCAACTCTTTGAACCATGGCATCTGCTCCTGTATTACAGAACCCACTATTATCGACACCCTTGTGCTTGGAGAGTTTAATCTTTAATCTTGTTGATGATTCAGTATCTGCCCCGACATCATCATCTTCCTTTGCCTTATCTTTAGGGATTTCATAACCAATAATGTTATCATCCTCACTCTGCCAGAATACATACTTATCAACCAAGCATGCTGGGATAAGACCTGCCATAAATCGAGAGGGGATTAGCATTTGTGTGCCCATTTCTGAATTCAATGCTCGAGTAATAATCAATGATGGTTCAGGAGATGTGGTAGTCATGGGTACTCCGCCACTCATTGCCAATACACCTCCAATCCTGTCTGGATATGGCTCACCAGACACTTCATGTAGACAAAGCGACATGTTGGATGTGTACTCGAGTGTTCGTAAGTGTCGACGGCCGTATTCCTTGACATTGAACACGGTTACCACTGGAGGATTGTGTGATACTACTACTTCCTTCAATGTATGAGTAAATGGTGTATCACCACCTGTGGATGGATTTTCAATCCAACCCAACAAGTGAGCAAAAGACGAGCTATTCTGATCATTAGGTGACATGAAGAGAGTCACACCAGGTAGGATCAACGGGAGTTTCTCCAGCAGAACTTCAGCAATCCAAGTTTCACCAGGACGTAGACTCTGTAAGTATGAATAAACGAGAGTGAGTCGTACTTGCACTTGCAATGAAACTAGATAGCACACAACACAGACACTATCAGACTTACATTTGGAAACTTTCGTGAGTAGTCATGGCTCAATGCTCCTTTGATGTCATGATAGTTACGTTTGTCAGGTGCCCAAGACATTACATCATATCTCTGTCCAACCAAACGCCAATGGTATCGATTCGTGGTATGAACCACCTCAGCACACGCCACATCTGATGCCCCAGCTAGAACGGTCTTTCGTGTGTGTTGGAAGTCCTTGTGCTTCATGATGCTAGGATCAAGTAACATCATCTTATGGTTCTGAAGAGTGAATTCAGATATCTGAACATTCACTTCAATACCAACCTCCTTCGTTGTCACCCGCAGCATCCACTTTTCAAAGTTTTCTCCATGCTTGGGCTTACGGTATGATCCATCACGTAGCTTTTCATCTTCTGTATCAGGTACAAATCTACCATAGCAAGTTGGATGACCAATAGACTTCCAATGACGTTGTTTCAACTGCTTCTTATCAATTCTTTCAGCTCCTGTGTGAGAGTTAGAAAGAGTTGAGTTTTGACAAAAAAAAAGATACACATCTTATGCACACTTTCCAACACAAATGACTTACGAGTTCCGGTGCCAGTTGCCACCCTCACGACTGCCTCCATAGCAGCATCGGCATCTTCAGGATTGTTCTTAATGTACTGCAAGATATGATACCTCTTGCCTTGAATGATATCAAAAATCTCTGATTGAGCAATCTGAATAGATGGTGGAGGTCTGGAAGGATCAGACGAGTCAGCAAGATCATCATACGCTTTGTTGCTAAAACGATGATTGATGGAAAGGTATACTTGTGAAGTGAGGAGTACTGAAATGGAACGGTAGTCAAACTCCTCATATGTGTAATTCTTGAACAAGTAAATGAGATGAGCATGGACCAAATTACTGGCATCCACACTCTTGCATCGGATGGGATCGATCCAATACTCAAGCATGGGAATGACACGTTCATCCAAAGTCTTGCGTAAATCCTTCATTGCCTTTTCAACCTTCCAAGTTTCCATAAACTCTAATCCTCGTGGCCGAGGCTGACCAGCTGTGGTGCACTTCTTCAATGCATACTTGAGAAAGCCCTCAACACGAACGGCAAGACGAGAAGTGTACAAGATGAGCGGCCCAGACGATGATGTTGCAACATACCTGCCAACATCCATGTCAACTGCACGCTCCAACATCTTGATGATACAGCAAACTAGAACATCTGGTGACTTGGCAATCTCATTGAACAGTGTCCCAAGAGGAGTAGACAACATGTTCTGTAACTTTGCTTCGTTCACGATGGGAATCTCAGTCACTTGCTCAATAAAGTCAGAGGGCTTCCACATTCCTGGCTCAAACAGTGCTGCATCCACAATGAGCTGTAGCGACTTGGTCTTTAGTGCCACAAGACGACCGGGATCTCCATTGGCAAAGAAGTCGAGGATGAGTGGAATCCTTAAGTAGGGCACAGTAAAGAATTGAAGGAAGCGTTCACTATCTGCTGGTGTCAGGACACCTCCAAAGGTTGGAAGCTCTTCGTTAGTCAAGTGAAGGATATCATCCTCATTCTTCACTGATACTGGTTTGGCTTTGCCCTTGATAAACTTATCGCCGCAAGAGTTGACAATGTTCGTTGGATCGGCACAACTTAACTTGCTCCTTGCAACCTTGGACTTTGAGAATAAGCTCAAGAAGCTAGAGAAGGCATTCTTGTTATCATTCTTTGCCACAGCTGAAGGGTCGACGTACTCCTGAAGATGACCACGGAAGGCTGTAACATGGTACTGCAACGTCTTATTCTCCTCTGATACTGGCTTGACCGCCCATTTCAGTGTAGCATCGGAGGGCAGCCAAATATAACCATCCTCCATATCAGGCGTCGACGTTGCACCACTAACTGCATGCTTGAAGTGGAAGATGATCTAAAGAGGAGAAGAAAAATGATTGGTTGAATATACAAGTCCACACAAAATGATAAAAGAACGAAACATTAAACCAAACTATTGGACTTACATCCCTAAAGTACTCAAATTCTGGCAAGATTTCCATAATAGCACCATTCTGGCCTGAGATAAGACGAGCAGAGTGGGTAGTCATGGCTGACTCGGTACAGGGGTATGGACGTGGGAGAGCTAATTCAATGGAGAGATGGTTCATCAATTCCAAGTCTCCTCCGTGTGGTGTGAGGCTCACATCAAAGTTGAAGATTGTGGGGTTCCACTAGAGAGAGCGTTATGAAACAGATGAAAGATATGTTAGTTGTTTTGTATATGAAATACAAGATGTGTCAGCTTGATTCAAAGATGACTTACCGTTCCATCATCCTTGATAGTCATACCCCGCATGTAATCCAGACACTGGAACCGCAATGATGTCAACTGAGGATCATAAATTGGCAAGTTAGCAGCCAGACTCTCGAATGATCCACTTTCAAAACCAAATGGACGAGTTGGACCCTCATTCAATCCAGAATAATGCAATGAGAATGGTGAAGGGTCATCCGTACACTTGACACGGGCAATAGCATCCGCAACACATGCACCACAAGCAAAGGCCGTGGTACGTATTCCGACTAATCCACGAGACTGCTGAACACTACTAGTTGCAGCAGAGTAGATACGACACATCCTCCGAATGAGGAATAACAAATTCGTCTGTGTCTCCCTCCTCATGGGACTTTTACGCCAAAAACAAACTGATGGATCCAGATGAGGCATAGGTAGTGTCACTGTCAATGCATATTGAGCAGCACTAGCCACGAAGGCTGGAGCATTCTTCACAAGACGTCTTTGCTGTAGCAATAGACTACATGCATGACAAATACGAAGGAGTGACGATGCAGCCGTGTGATAATCAGTAGCAACATCGGGCATACCTTCATCAGTAAGCACTGCTGGGATGAGAATAGGATCTGGTCGAGGATCGCCCATTAGAGCTTTGACAACTTCATCATAATTATCTCGCCTCAACCGTCCAAAGAATGGATGTCCAGCACTACCCTCACTGGCACGCAAGTTATTGAGCATACCCTTCCCAAACTGCTCTTCCCCGGCTCCTCCTCCAATCTGTGCCGAATGTTGATCTAATGGCTTGGAACTTGCCACGGCCAACTTACCCAACAATCTATCCAAGAGTTCCCAGGTGTAATTCAATGCTCCACCCAATGCATTCATATCATCACCTCCGCCATTCAACATGCCTAATTCCTTAGGGTCTAATGTACTTGCATAGTTGGCCAAGTTCCTTGCAGTTAATTGCAAAATACGTGAATCCTCAGGATCCATACTCGAAGGACGAGCATCGGCAATTCCCCTGTATGCAATCTCAACCGCTGCATTCCGTACCAACAATTGTGAATACTTGGAACTAGGTGAATTCAACTCAGGTATCGTTGTTAATGCCAATAATGCCAATTGATGATACTGAGCCGCACCACTCGCCGTAGCCGGGGGGTAGAAGAATTCGGCAGGTCCTGCATCCTTATTCGATAATAATGGTCGACTATTCAACGATGTCAACAACTTGGTATACAAGAACTCGGCATTATTCCGCTTCGACGGATAAACTTGCATACGAAATAATAATACCCAAAATGTTGAATCCACAATACGTTCACGTGGTATATCCCATATTGTTAAACATAATTGTTTTGTCTGCCGTCCGGTCGTGTTATCAAAGTTGGATGGATGATATTCCAACCCGCCCGGACCAGTATTAACAACACTAAAACTCCAACTATTACCTCTATTCCTCAAGATGTATAAACAAACATGTGCCGAATCCAATGTTTGCCATCCACCCGGCATTACCAATTGTTGATTCGTTTGTATATTCCCAACTAAATTAACAAATGTATTAATGTAATTTAAGAATAATGCATCAAGATTTTTACCAGACGCGCCTGCGGAATGTGGTAACATGCTTATTAATTTGATACAGGCCTCTAATCCAATTTGATTACCACGTAAATATTCTAATGGATGGGATTTACCACCGTGAGCGTACATGTTACGTTCCGATTCTTGTACTAAGTGACATTGGAAACTTAATGATTTTGCTAATTGTTCATACATTGGTGCAGCCGTAAATGCCGCTGGTTGTTCCGATGCTGCACCCTTCTTTGATTTACCACTACTACTATCAAGTGCATCTTTAGATGTACCCTTTTGTACACCACCATCCTGATCACCTTGTTGTAACAAACTAGCACCAGCAGCACCCAAGAACGCACCAATACCCTTCTTATTCTTACTATTAGCATTATCCAATCTCCATTTTTCAACATATACATCTAATCCCAATAATACCCAAAAGGGCTTTACTCGTTCAAGTGGATAGAATTTACGTGTTGGTTCTTTCTTATCGGCACCTGCTAGGAATTCGTAAATGTTGAAAAATCGTGCATTGGATGGGTTTAATGTGACGGAGGAGGATGATTGGAGTGCTACTGTCATGTTTGCTGATGTGGGTAATTGGGCACCACTTTTACCAATGCCACCAACTGGTGTTGTTGTTTGTTGTTTGGATTGTTGTTTAGTGGATGCTGTTGATGATTTGGAAGTGGGTGGAAGTGGAGCATTCTTCTTGGGTGTGGTAGAAGATGACGAAGGTTGAGTAGTAGTAGTAGGAACTACATTCTTCTTCGGAGGTGTTGTTGTTGCCTTGGGTGTCTCCTTTGCAGCAGCAGCAGCAGCAGTGGAAGGAGGGATAGGCTTATCACCACTAGCATTACTACCAGACGAAGCAGATGTTACAATCCCAACCTCCTCGGGGGCAGGAATATCCACAGTCTTTCGTGTTGTTGCAGTAGATAATGCTGGAGATGGTGATGTAACTGTATTATTTGAGGGAGGAAGAACCACTGGAGATGGTGACCTAACATTTGTATTTGTATTATTTGGTTTAACCATTGGTGATACATTACTCTTTGTTATTGATACTCGAGGTGAGTCACTAAAAATGTTTGCCAAATTTGGATTAACAGGTTGTTGTTGTTGTTGTTGTTGTTGTTGTTGTTGTTGTTGTTGTTGTTGAACTGCAACTGGTGGCTTATTATTAGTATTAGTAGTAGAAGTAGACATACTATTGGGTAATGAAACATTAGCAGCAGCAGCCAATGGATTCTCCGTCGAAGCAATTGGAGTAGGGGATGACGTACTTTCTAATCCAGCAAATGGATCATCTGTACCTGCTTGAAAACCACTCTTTTGGGGTATCATACTGTTCACTGCTGTAGCCGCTGGCTGTTGCTGTTGTTGTTGTTGTGGGATACCAAATGCATTATTATTAGTTGCAACTGGCCTTTGCTGTTGTTGAGGAGGTTGAGCTGGCTGTTGTTGTTGAACCAGGGTGACGTAGGCTGGAGGGAACCAACCATCCTTTTTTATTGCAAATAATTAGAGAAGAAGATTTTGTTAGTTCTCGTATGTATATAAGTAAAGTTAATAAAACAATCCATTAAAGTGCATGCCCCCCAATAGAAATCTTTCATCTCAATCTTAATCCATAACATCATACACCATGCCCCAATCCAAATAACATAATAAACACATAACCGCGTATAATACATAATCCCTACAACTCCTCCTGACCCGAAATCATTTATATTTATTCATATTTGCTCACTCAGCCGTCATCTCCAAGGGGGCACCATAAGGCCAAACATTGAAGTTCTATGTACTTGAAAATCTGCTGGAAAAAGGGACTGGAAAAGTGTTGCCGTCATCTCTAGAAATGGGCCAGGAGTGTTCCACACCTTGTGATACACCTAAATAATGGAGTTTTGCCAATATATATCTCAGCCGTCATCAGCCGTTAGGGTCTTAACTACCAAATCAGCCCAACAACCAAATATCAAACTGAAAAACTCAACAAGCGTTCATCGTATCCTCTCTTGTATAGCTTCCCCCTCGACAAACATACATACACGCCTAACAACAATATAATATTATGCCTTAAACCAAAACCATATATTACATACCCAACACACAAACACACAACTCATTATGTCCCAAACACATAAAAATAAACTAACCTTTCCATTGCAATTACCCCACCACCATTGTCCTAATTGATTTGGTGCCGCTACTATTCTAGCACCAGCATTAAATGATAATTGTGATTGTGAAGAATTACCATTAAATGCATGTTTTGCTTGATAGATTGCTTTTGGATTGTTCATCTTTTGTTGTGTTGTGTTGTTTAAAGAGAGTGTATTAGAGAGAGTTTGGTAAGATATCGCCTATCGCCCTTTATAGGCGTGTTATTGTTGAAAGTATAAAATTTACTGATATATTATCGTTCTATTGCAATACTATATCCTCTCAAAGAATGATATCTTCAACTCCACGATACAACTCTGCCGTCATCTCAAAACACAATACATGGTGCATCTTCTGTGATTGATTGAGAATATAAGCGGTGTGCGCCGGTACAATTCCTACGTAGCGTATCTTGCGTAGGGATTTTTTGAGTTTGAGCAGGGGTATCCTCATAGAAAAATACTAACAAATCTTAAATATGAAGATGTTCAAATTAATGATATATAACCATTGCAACATTGTATATGACGTAGAATTACACAAGGATTACGAATATGGCACTATCTTTTTGTGATTATTGCTAGTTAAAAAGTTATAGAGTTCTGAATAGGCCGCCATAGTAAACTACTAAGTGAAAATTTGCAGGGTCCTTTAATCTCGACGCCGGTCGGTATATAAACTACAAATATTTAGTAGAGAAGCCTTGTGCAATTTTAGGCCAGTATTCCTGCTCAATTTATTGCAATGACCGATCATTCGACATTTTTTTTGAGTGAGGGCCACTGTGCTTATTGAGAGCACGAACTCTTGGCGATTTAACAATGAGACGACTTGAATTTGCAAGTCTATCTATCTATCTACTTGGGAGTATCTATGCCTGTGATCAAACAGTAAGGCAAACAACTCATATGGTATACTCCAATTATAATTGTTGATGATGTACAGTCATATGTGTCAATATTTAACGCTCTTTCAATTGGTTGTGTCAAGTGACAATACGGTAAAATAATTTTATAAATACGTTCACAGGATTATGTACGTACATAATAATTGCATAATTTCAGTGGCTTATTAGTTACGATATTGCATATCGATTACTTGTACAATAACCACACATATATACAGATAATATAGGATTTGATCAGTGTTTAACGCTCTTTCGAATAGTGGTACTTCCAAGCCTGTATCTTTGATATTGGCCGAGTTGAAAGGACTTTACAAAAAAGTTCACATCTCGTGCACTTCCTGTAAAGTGTTTCACATTCGGTACATACATTTCTCTATCTGATATCATACCGTGGGCAAGGTATAGACTAGCGGTATTTGCCTATCAATTGATTCGTTGACGGCGATACTGGTATTATTATTGTAGAACGCTAAAATGAACACACACAACAATATTTGCAACGGTGCATCAAAATCAAATGGTGTATGTGAGATAAATGATATGTTGTACAATATGAAGACAACTGATGAAGAAGATGCTATTACTACTAATATATGTGCTAATTGTGGTAAAGAGGGAAGTGATGTCAACAATACATGCAACAAATGTAAAATGGTGAAGTATTGCAACGCAGCGTGTAAAAAGAAGCACAAGAAGAAGCATAAGAAAGCTTGTGATAGGCGAGTAGCTGAGCTTCATGATGAGGCACTGTTCAAACCACCTCCACTACAATATGGAGATTGTCCAATATGCTTTGAACGAATACCATTACGTATATCGGGTAGTAAATATAATGCTTGCTGTGGAAAGAGGATTTGTAGTGGATGTTTTGTTGCGAATGCAAAAATAGATATAAAGAAGCAATTGTGTGCTTTTTGTAGAACTCCAAACCCTAAATCAACCGAAGAGAGTAGAAGAAGGGCGAAGAAACGAATGGAGGCCGGAGATGCTGAGGCAATCTTCAATTTTGCAGTATTCTATGCTCAAGGTAGAAATGGTTTACCGCAAGATTATGAAAAGGCATTAGAATTATATCATCGGGCAGGTGACATTGGATGCTCTCAGGCATACCATAACATTGGATGCGCTTATCTCAATGGTACAGGAGTGGAAGTTGATGAAAAGAAGGCTATTCACTACTGGGAATTAGCAGCCATGCAGGGACATGCAGACGCAAGGCACAACCTTGGAAATATGGAGGCAAGGGCAGGCAATTCGGATCGAGCCATCAGACACTGGATGATTGCAGTGAGGAGTGGGTATACAGGCTCTTTGAGGGGGATCAAATTACTCTACACCGAAGGCCACGCAACAAAAGATGATTGCACAAAAGCTTTACAACATTATCAAGAGTATTTGAATGAGGTTAAGAGTGTTCAAAGAGATGAAGCTGCTGCGGCTGGTGATCAATACAAGTATTATTGATTAAAAGTATGCCATGCTTGTAAGAAGAAGTTATGCCATACTCGCATGAAGAAGGAAGTCATCTGCTGCTAAATAAGACGATTATAAGTACATTGAATAGAGGTAGAATACCACAAAGTCAAACTAGACTTGTTTATCATCTAAAAGTATAAAGAATTCAGATTCCTGAATATCTCTCAAAGTAACAACTGCTGTTTGTACAGGTTCTTCTCCTTCCTCTGATACAACGACCAGTTTGCAATTAGCCTTTTCTTTATCATTTGTACGTTGCATTGGCAATTCATCCACAGAAGGTGCATCAGTTAATAGTTGTGTGCCTTTGGGTATAAATCCTACCGCCCATGCACCTTCGACATTGCTCATAACTTCTTCTTCGGTACCTTCTGCGGGTACTTTTCTGCCGTCTAAGTATACATCTTGTGCATAACTGATACTAACATTATTATCATCTTGTTGTGGTGGTATTTCTGTCCGATGCCACCATAATCTAGTATTGATAACTAATCGATCACCTTCTGATAATGTAACTTTGTATGAGTCTTCTAATATGACGTTCTTCATCTTACATTGATTTAGTAATTCTTGTGTAGGACGGATATACCAAGTTTTCGTACCAGATATTTGATAATGTACTGTCCCATCATGTTGTATGTTATCTGTATGTTCGGATCTACCCTCTAATGCTGTTGTTTTTGAACTATTACGACCAACAAATATCCACATTGGACGAGAGGTTTGTATAGAATTGTTATGAGGAGCATCATCTTCTTGTTTTAATATCGGAAATATTGGTGTGTCGATACTATCTGTAAATTTCAATATGGCTTGATTGGTATCATCTTGCAATATAAACGAACAATACCCATCAGCTTGATGTTCATTTGATGGAGATAGAAAGTCTGTAGGATTGATACAACTATTCGTTTCATTCTTTGCAGTTGCAGTCTCAACACACCACGATTCTTGATCTTTAGGAGATGCCGATTGAAATACTTGTAGTAGATATTCTAAATGATGATTAGTATCGACTTTTCTTTTGCATTTCTTCTTTGTATGAGTAGTAGCAGTTTGTACTAATAAAACGCAACTTGTAGAAGCATAGATATTGCAAAACTCTTTCAATATTGTGCTACCGCAATCTAATGTAGGTATAGTTTTTATTGATGCCGACATCATTAACAATAAATCTTAATCCGCCGTGCAATACGCCAAGTATATATTACCAACTCGCTCTTTTACAATGTTATATGGTCTGAACTTCTCTCTAGTCTCTTAGTTCAGAGAAAAAAGAGAGACCTCCGGTATCCTTCTTTCGTTCAGATATTGATGCTATTCCTTGGGGCGGGTACCACTATTTGAAAGAGCAGTAAAAAATGATGTACTGGCTGTATTATTAGTATATCGTATACGAAGTCTATTATTGTGAGAGCAATCGACATGCGTGCCTTCAAAATTTCATGGCAATATTTTATGAGAGTGTAGCCGGCCGGTATCCTGAAACAAAAGTTGCAGTAAGTTGCAATGCCAGAGCAGTTGAGATTGCGCAGATTAATACCACAATAATTATGCTCTATTGAAAGAATACTGATTATATCAGATTTTAAAAGATCGATAGATGCGATGGATGGTATTTCTGGGATCGTAGCATCGTTATTGATTGAGTACACATCTCGTGCACTTTTTAATAGAAGTGCACCTACAATGCAACAAGAAGTAAGTTATATCATATTTAAATCTGGATGTCTGGATTGAGATAGACACAACCTTGATAATTTTAAAGCTCTATATCTAACTTTTCCACAATTTTACCGCAGGATATGGGTAATGATGGCGACACAAGCAATGATGATGTCGTTAATGATGACATCAGTAATACATCTAGATCTAATGATAATAAAGCAAAGATCGATGCTATATTGGATGAAATGTTGACATTTAAAGGTAGTGCAGGTGAGGCATCTTCCGGTGGTGATATGGATGATGACGTGCCCAATAATTTTGAAGCATTCTCCAAGTACAATAATGCATTTTCGAGGATTAAGATTACTGATATTACATCCAATGAGATTAACCAAGAGATTCTACAACGTCTCAAGGATAACGATGGCAGTTTTGACAAGTTACGTATATTACATCCTCCATACCCATGGGTAGGAACAAGTGATAATAATGACTATTACACAATCATAGATGGAGAAGATATTGTATGGTTGGGATATTATATTGGTCAAAATACAAAGCTACGAGAACTATATTTCTACTCAAAAACCATTGAAAATGAACTTTTCTATAAAGAGTTGAGCCGGAACAGTTCAATCAACAAAGTGGTATATGTAGACTTTACGAATTATCAATTAGATGGGGAGACTTTTCGAATGATGGTTCCATTCTTCAAAAACAATAACAGCCTAATTTGTCTTGAGGTTTCTGAATATACAATGAGTGCGGATTGTCTTCGTCAACTTGCATTAGCCATAGGAGAATGTAACACATCTTTACACACGGTAAGGATTTATGGAAATGAAATCCAAAATGGGAACATAGTTGATATCATTACAGCATTGAGTATGCATCCACAGTTGAAACGGATTGATTTAAGTGGAATGGATGTTGGTGGAGTTTCATGCATAGCATTATCAACTCTTTTACGTTGCAGCACTTCCAATCTTCAATTACTCGATCTAGGCAGTTGTGGTATAGATGATGAAGGTATCGAAAGTTTGTCACAATCTATCAGAGGTATTAAGTTACAAAAGCTGAAACTCACGGGCAATCGATCTATTACAACTAGAGGCTGGAAGGCAGTATCATCTCTTTTGGCAACGCCCAACTGTTGTATGGAGAGACTTGACATTTCGTATAATGATATCGGGGACAACGAGGCGTTACTTTTTGCAGATGCTCTTGCTTCTAATTCATCTCTTAGATATTTAGATCTCTCTGGTGGTATGACGATCAGACATGAGGACTTTACGGTGATACTCTGTGATAGGTCTAGTATCAACAAGACGTATCTGTCAAATCACACGTTTCAAGGTGGAAGTAGGGCTCGTTATACTATGTCACGTGATTTCCATCTCATTCTTGAATTGAATGCATATGAAAACAAAGAGCAAGTAGCAATGTCAAAGATCCTATGGCAACACCCTCATTTTGATGTTCGGCCCTTCTTTGAGTGGGAGTTCAAAGTCTTGCCAATAATGATCAATTGGTTTGCAAAAGCACATAAAGCATCCGCTTGTATTCAAGATTTTGTGAAGCAGAGGAGGGGAAAGACAAAGATTGGCCGTAGTAGTCGTTCTTATTCACCCCGACTGGATTTAGGCTCCGCTTTCCCGGAAGGGAAGCTAGAGAGGATGAAGCTCTCTGCGGTATACGATTTCATCAGAGAATTTCCAATGTTATATATTGAACCGGTGACAAGACAGAAGCTAGCTGAGTTGAATGCAATGGAAGAACAACTGCAGGGTAATCTGTTGTGGCAAGAAAAGCTGGAAGAGATTCGTAAGTGTAAAGCTCGGTCAATGATGAGGTTCTGAGATTAGTTTGTTAGCTGTGTTCCTTGGGCTGTGCCTTGAAACGACTTGACATATTATAAAATAAACCAATGTATCTTTTGCATTAACTTCTTCTCTACTATTTATAGACTATACAACTCAACACTACCCATAGAAAGCCTCTCGACTTGTCAAGCATTACTTTTTTGGTATCCTTATACTCTATTACCAAGACACAACCTTTTCAATACTCCAAACGATGAAGATACTTATAGATAAGATGCTTCATGTGGTATGGTATGATAAGAGGGAGGTTGTCCAACAATGTAGTATACCAATCATATTGAAGAGTGCCTTATTAGCACCACTAGTGCCTCTCAGCACCGTATGAGACTATTAATTAAAGAATTTTTAGCGGTATTGAGCTAAATTTCAACTTGCGCCGCCGATCATCAACTCTTCCTCATGATTGAGACCATCTCTAGAGAGCGTGTAAACCTCTTCTATCATCCTCATCAACATTTTAATAATCTCATCTAATAGTAGACGACGCCATGGCCTGATTACAGGCCTTTCGGCGGCGGAGCAAGCGTGACATAAGATGTGAACATTTTTTTTTTTGCAATGTTGAGGATGTTGTTGATCATCGACATCATACCACCGACGACCATAACTCATAGTCAATAGCTAAGTATTCTTAACGATGACAACTACACTGACAATGTTCTTTATTCTGCTTCCTTCATGCCGTTGGTCAAGGCCGTCCATTTGGGAGTCTTTAGCGTGTTTATGTGTTTTGTCAGTTGAGAATTAAATATGGCGTGATACCGCCCTACCACTACTCAGAACCACACACTTGTCACATAATATTTATCATTCGATACTTCATTATACCCCAAAGCCTTATACCATGCTATCCCTTACTACTTCCCGTGCTCTCCAGAGCACCCGCCTATTGGTCGATATGTCGACTCCCCTGGATGAAGGGCACCTCATTCCAATTTTTTGTTGGCGTCTTTATGTTTTGTTATGCTATGTTATATTTGTATTGTCTCGTTACACTTATTATCTCTACTTTTACAGAAATCTCCGAAGAATCCAAGATGATCCACCACCACCGTTTGTCAGATGTCATCCCTACTACAAGTTCGAAGAATACTACTACTACCGATGCCGATGATGAAGATACCTCCGCCGATAATGCTACTACCGTGGAAGAGGAGTTCTTCAATGCCGAATATACCCATCAGATGTGGATGAATGAGTTGCTCTTAATCTACTTTGAGTATTCTATTCTTTTGCATCAAAGGTTCATCCAGTTTTACCA
>Ga0075437_11680_pt1 | contig 15534 bp, 13 predicted proteins | sample MintriMetagenome_FD_74266 | JGI IMG/M metagenome (GOLD analysis project Ga0075437, IMG submission 74266) | Marine eukaryotic communities from Monterey Bay, USA to study complex ecological interactions - Minidiscus trioculatus and... | ecosystem: Environmental > Aquatic > Marine > Unclassified...
ATTTTGATGATACTATACCCCCTCCAATGGAAGAGAAGGATCTGAAAATGCTTAGCGAGGAGTGTAAGAAGGTATTCTCTGCCAATCAATCTAGGTTATATGTGAAGGATCGTGTACCATTAAAGAAATGGGAAGAGCTTTCCGAAGTGGTCAAGGATAAGGATATTGACCCTCCGACAATTGTTGTGGAAAGTAAGAAGAAGAAGCCGAAAAAGAAGAAGCAGTCTACTGGTACCAAGAGGCCACGTGAGGAATCAAAGGAGGGGCAAGTGAAACAATCCTCAAAAAAGAGTAGTAAGAAGGCTCGGAAAGAGACAAATAAGGAAAAAGAGCTGTTGAACTTCCCTGCCATATCATCCCAATCCTCATTATCTATTCGAGCATCAGATAAGGGCAAGAAGATAGTCTCCAAAGACAAAGCCAGTCAGGAAGTATCATCTATTGTACAGGAAGCTTTTGCCAAGACTCGTCAGGCTACTTCCAATGATGGTAAGACATACTATATACTCAGCGAGTTGAAGGATACACTAAGCAAGGCCATCGAAAGCTGGACAGGAGACAAAGAAGTAAGCTTTGAATCACCATCAGTGTCGAAGGCGTCGAAAAAGTTGCCTGAAGCACAAGCCAAAGTATCCTCAGAGCCACTTGAGGGTCTCCATGAATCTGATTTTTCTACAAATGTAGTCGAATCCCTCCCTGTAGCATATGCATATGAAGTTGATGACCCTGCTGGAATAAGCGAAGAAAACGCAAAGATTGCTCAGCTGGATTATGCGGTGGAAGAACGCCGATTCAGGCGGAGTAATATACAGTCGGCTAAGAACAAGGAAGATAAGATCAAAGAGAAGAAGATCACAACTGGATCGGCCAAAAAATCCAAGTCGCCTCGTGTACGAAAGACTACAGTAACCGAGATTCCTGCCGGATGGAGCCTCAAAGCAGTCAAGAGAAGTGGCGACACTAATCACATTGATCGTTATTGGGAGCATCCAGATCTACCACAAGGACTTTGTGTTAGGTCAAAGGTTGGTGTTCAAACGTTAATTGATTTTGCCGAGGCAAACAATTGTGGAATATCAAAGGCTTATGAGAAGTATAAAGATGTTTCAAAGTTTTGGACTAAAACACGATAGACTAACACTAGGGCCTCTCTGAATCGTCTCTCATCATAATATTCAATACTTTTTGTCAAGACCTCATACCAAATGCTATCTTATGCACATCTATGATGGGGGAGCACAGATGAAATACATAGGCACATAATGAAGAGGGAAACAGGCCAAGCTACTCTCCTATGTAAAAGTTATGTGAGTTAATGTACCTCACTCTATGTATATGGCGGCAAGGATACCATAAAGGATACCGAGAGCCAATGAGGAAGAAATTTTCCACCACATAAATTTGCAACGTAATTAGATAACGTTTTGTAACGGCCCTATTATTATACCATAAAACCATATCATGTCTGCCTCTTCTGTTCCAGGATCAGTTCTCCTAGCCCCTTCACCGGCCGGGAAAAAATATGATTTAATGTACTACCTAAAGGGTGCCGCCGCCGGAGGTATCTGTTGTTCTATTACTCATGGTGCACTATGTCCAGTGGATGTTGTTAAAACTCGTGTTCAATTAGACCCTGTTAAATACAACTCTGGATTAATTGGTGGTATGCGTAAGGTAGTTGCCGAGGAAGGTGCTATGGCATTAACCACTGGATTAGGCGCCACTGCATTCGGATACTTCGTCCAAGGTTGGTTTAAGTTTGGTGGTGTAGAATTTTTCAAGATTCAGGCTGTTGAATCTATGGGAGAAGAAAAGGCTTGGGAGAACAAGACTGGTATTTATTTGGGAGCTGCTGCCGCTGCTGAAACTATTGCTGATATCTTCCTTTGTCCTTTGGAGGCCGTGCGTATCCGTTCTGTATCTGACCCCGATTTCTGTGACGGTCTAGCAGATGGTTTTGGAAAAATGTTAAAGGCTGATGGTATTGGAGGGTTTTATTCTGGCTTCCTCCCCATCCTTGCCAAGCAGGTTCCTTACACAATGGCTAAATTTGCCGTCCAGGGACAGGCAGCTGATTCTATTTACGCTTCCATGGGAAAGACTCCCTCTGAACTTAGTTCTTCTACCAACCTTGGAGTTTCATTGACCTCAGGTGTTATTGCAGGAGTTGCTGCTGCTATCATTTCTCATCCAGCAGATACATTACTTTCTAAGATTAATAAGGCTGGTGCTGGTGGCGATGGACCCATGATGACTCGTTTGATGAACATTGCAAAGGAAGTTGGTTTCGTCAACTTATGTACTGTTGGTCTTTTACCTCGTTGTGTTATGATTGGTACACTCACTGCTGGACAATTCGGTATCTTCGACACAGTAATGAATGTTTTGGGTGCATCTAAATTCCACTTCCATGATCCCAACTCTGACAAATAAGCGAGTGCAAGTTACAAATATCATTGGATAGTACCCCAAAAACACAACCCGTTGATTAGTGAATGTATAGAGAGTAAATTGGTAAATTGGATTATGTTTGAGTGAGACTGCAAATTGACAGAGGTAGCTACTCTAGCTAGTAGTTGGATTAAGTTAGTAAGTGTGCTTCGATCTGAGACTTCCATATTATCAAAAGTTTAATTAGATTTAGGTCTACAAATTATGTAGTAAGTTGTGCCAAAGTGCCAGCAATCTTTCTTCACAAGTTCTAGCCCCGCATCTTCTACAATTTGGTCTATGTCTCTATTCCAACAACATCCCTAATAGTGAGGATAACAAGTGAGGACAAACGAACAGATACATACGTGTATGAGACACATCACCCAAGAAGTAATGCACTCACCCAATTCTTGGCATGTCTCTCTGCATGTTTATCTAAGTAGCCACTAAGTCCAAGGTATGTTTTACTTCTTCCGTGTTCAAGTAATAAGATCTTTCCATCTGGTTTACACACCCTTTGTAATTCTATTAATACTTTAACAGGGTCATCAAATGAGCATAACCCGAATGAATCTACAATTGTATCAAACGAGTTATCTTCAAAAGTTAAATTTGCTGCATCTGCTGTAACTACGTCGTATCTTTCTCTTTCTTTTGTTGACATGAAATTGAGCTTCTCCTTTGCTCTCTCTAGCATCTTATCTGAAGTGTCTGTGAGTACTATCTTATTAACTGTTGAGTCACCAGGGTAATATCCGAGGTTTCTTCCTGTGCCAGCACCAACCTCCTGTTACAAATGAGTGGTTACGATATTGCAACTTCTGTTAGACACATATTATGGTTTGCAAGGACAAACAAATACTAACATGGACTTTCCAGTACATCTCCTCTTGCATGAAAGTATAGCAGAGCTCGTCGAAGTAAGTTTATGCCCATAACTAGTTCATCTTTTGCTATTTCATCATCATATGAATGGGCAATCCGTTGAAATGTAGCCGTTCTTCTTGGATCAAAGACATAACTCTTGTTATCTGAATCAGCAGAGTTTTGAAGTTTGTCGTCTTTATTGGCACCACCACCACCATACAGTTGTAATCCAAGATAGACAGCTCCGATATAAACACTTCCCGAGACAGCCACAAGACCCGCACGCCGAGCGTATACAGTGAGAGACATCGGTATATTTACTATCACGTTGGATCAGAAATAATGCTTTTGGGTAGTCTTATTGTAGTTTCGATACTTATTGTTTACAGACCTATTCTCTAAGATAAAAAGAGAAGAACTATCGAATTATTTGCACCGATCAATACTTTGAGATTATTATCAATCCTAATGTTAAAACATACTATCAACTGCTACAATCATCATCTATCCATCTCCATCGTCATAAGTTGGTGATGAAAAAAATGAAGGATACCGCTGCGGTCCGTGATATCTTGGCTGTTCCATCTCATACCCTAGTTTGCTGCAACATGCCAAGCATTAAAAGATGGGGCCTGCATGTTTACACAAATAGGTAGCCTTAGCTGCAACATAGATATACAATAACCGAGTGTATCCTTAGTTCAACTATAAGTGATACTATCATTTATTTATTTGTTGTCAAGAGATTCCAATGCATCAGCAACAGCAGTCGTCCATCCATCTACTCCTGGCTTGTCAGGATAAAAGATATTGCATTCCTCCCAACCATTTGCTCTACAATCTTTAGCACTTGTTTCACCAATACAACATGCCAATGCTCTTGGTGTTTCTGATTCAGATGTATTTTTCAACCAAGCTTTCACAGCCGATGGACTTGCAAAGCAAGCTATGTTTGATGATTTTGCTAATGTTATTTGTTCATCATTCCATGAGGCAGGAACTGTATCATAGGTATCAAGTCTAGTAACAGTAAATCCACGATATTCCAAACCATCTTGTAAAGTATTTTGTGCTTTTGCTGATGCCGGATACAATAGTGTTGTTGATCTGTTCTCACTTATAGCTCTATCCGATTCTGGTAGTTCCTTTACTAATGTTGCCGCTGTTGCTTTACTTGGGACGAATGCAACATCGATACCATATTCTCTCAATGATTCTTGTGTAGCTTTTCCTACTGCTGCAACCATACCAAGCTCTGGTTGTCCAGCTTCATTCCATGCAGATGCAAACACTTTTGCAGCTTCTGGTGATGTTATTGCAACATAGTCAAATTTAGATGCTTCTGTTGATATTGTTGGAGCAAGTTTCTCTATATCTGGTCCATTAGCATGTTCTATACATGGAAGTTCATGCATTTGTACAACATTACTTATTTGTTCAATTCTTTCATGGGATAGTATTGCCTTGTGTAGTTTATCATTCTTCCCTTCCTCACGTGTAAGAGCAACAACGAATGGTGACTCTTTATCTTGCGACCTCCCTTCTACCATTTCTAATTCTGATATACTACTAGCATGCGAATATTGTCGTCGATTGTATGTTGCTGTGTTTGACAATGTATGTGGCGTCGCGATTTGATGTTGTTGAAAAGATGAGACGACGGGCTGTGTTATAATTATCGCCGCCGTTATACAGAATAAGAGAAGCATAGTAAAGGAAAAGTATAATGTATGATAAATAGCAGACAAGCTTATGATATGATCTTAGTATGAGCACATACATCTATCACTGTCATTGATAAAAAAAGATTTTCTTCAAGAGTAAAAGGGGTATCTTTATCTTTCTCTCTCCCCCGGCCCCCCTTGATGGTTGATTGTGATATGAATAGAGTGGTAGATATCAGATTAGACTGTAAACTCAGGATGGAATCGCTTTTCATTGCATCAGTGATAATAGTATGCTTGTTCAGTAGTATCTGTTCAGCGTTTACACAACATACATCTTTGAGAGAGAAGATATCTTTGAGAGAGATGTCGTCGCTGTTCCATAATGATAGATCATGCAAGAGATGTCCTTTGGTGCTATTTGATACTTCTACTACAACATCATCAGAAGAATCAAGGCGTTCTTTCATAACTGATTCCTTTGCGACTGCTGCCTTCGTCGGAACAGCATTCTCTTTTAGACCATATCAAGCATTGGCTGCCGATACTGACATCAAGCTGGCTGATGTTCTAGCTCAAGTAAAAGATGCACGAGCTCAAATGGATGATATACCCGATCTAATCAAGTCTGAAAAATGGGATGCTGGTACGTTTTGTGTGGATGAGTGCTTTATATACCAATGATTATGCTCAAGCTATCTTTCTGCGGCGGACACTATATAAATGATCTCCACATATTTCACACATACATATGATATGCTAATACAAACATTCAATACAAACATGCAATACACATACACACTAAAACGCATTCATTTTACACATACAACAATGACATACATGCATATGACAACATAATATTATGGTATATTCATATTAGTAAGAGCAATCTTAGTAAAACCTCCACTGTCAAATATGTGGACAAGCGGGGGTCAAAATAAACTACTCAGCAACTATGCTGATGCTATTGGTAATGAAATAGTAGATGGTGATGAGATAGCAGCATTGGAACTACGAGAAGAGATCATCAGTCATTTACGATATCTAGACATGGCAGTGTACAACAACGTCTTTAATCCGATTGCAACCGAGGGTGAAAATGGGGCAACGAAAGAGTTAGTTCGATCATATTATGAGGACCCTATCAATGAATATAAAGCATCAAAGTCGGCAATAGATCAGCTCATTGACCTTGCACGCTAGAAGATACTGGAAAATGTTGTTTCTACTTGTTCGAGATGATGGTAGCCATAAAATACTTGGAACTTGATGATACAACATGATTTCAACCCTCTTAATGCCATAAGGTATCTGATGATATAGAAGATATCTGTACCTATGTTTCTCTTCTTGTGTATATTATTACATATTCTCTTGTGCTAACCCCACATTCTCTCTGTGCGAATAGTTTTCTGTCTCCGGTTTTGTAGTCACACAAATAAAAGGCCTGCCCAACGCTGGTACGTACATAGGTGGTGAGTGATAGTGATTGATGTACTGGTGAGAGAGGACAATATATGTAGATTATATAGTTAAGGAAAAGATATTATAACCTCATGATTAATTGCAATTAATGACAGAGTTAGACCCAATCATACCCACTGTTAACTTTGAAAATTATCAAACAACCACACCACCATCAATTAACAACAACAATAATATGCAACAACATAATAGCGACAATAATCTCCGTGGCTTGCCACCTACTGCTGCAATTGCTACAAATGGCTCACAACGTCAACTATTTTATAGAGATAGAATACCAAGTCATAGTATGACGTCTAACTCACAAGATTACACTAATACAAACCACCTCCAAAATTCACCAATAGTTACTACAATAGACAGTACCGACTCTGAAAGTGAATATAATAATAATAATAATTACATAGATGGACTGCCACCGCAACCACAGGGATTGCCACCACCACGTGAGCTACATGAGAATTATAGTCATCGGCTCCATAGGAATAACTTAGCTCAAGGCCATGAAAATTTTGTTGTCGGTGGTGTCCATGGACGATATAGGGATTATGGCGGGACGTTAATAGAAGTACCCGAGGAGGTATATGCTGTTAGAAAAGCTGCATTGACGGTGTTGGATCCGATTACTTATTGTTGGGTGAGTTTTTTGTTAATTTTATATAATAAAGTGCACATCTTGTGTCTTACTTTGGCAAACTCATACTCGGCCTTCTCTCGTACCCCACCCACCCTTACCATAAATAGCTCATCCTAACAATAGGATTTTCCACATCAGTAGCATTAGGTGCAGCAAAGTGGACGAATAAATTAGGTTCATTACCCTATTGGGCAATATTCCTCCCGGCATGGCTATCACACCTAGGTATAATAATTATACATGTACTATCGGCACGGGCATTATCGAAATTTATATCCGAGGCAAATGAGAATAGACAACGACAGGATTCCACCGATCACTTGGACCGTGTGGAGTACTTGCCATTATTGCAACGATCATTGAAGTTTGGATTGAAAACGGGCGTTTTATGCTTTATTACTTTCATATTCGAGGTATTATTATATATACGATTGTGTAATTCAAATTCCATTACTTTGGCGGAAACATACATCCCACTGTGGATAATATCAATAGTATTTATTGGGAATGGTATAGTTTGTAAGACACAGCATTTCCTCAATTCAGTTATATGGATATTACTTTTTACGGCAATGCTATTATCGGTATTACGGATTGATTATATGATGTATGAAGTTATCCAATCAAGTTATATAGTTATTGTCCTGATAGTTATGCTTGCAATAATATCGGGTATATTAATATATATCGTTCATGGGCATCAGATAGGATATTACAAACTGACCGATGCTCAGTTAACAGCGGGGGTATTTTATTCAACGGCATCCTTCTTGGCAATACTCCTTGTAGCTATTATGGGAGATGCATTAATGTTGCCAGAACTAATACAGCTAGATCTGCTACTTGTTATTGTCATGCTTTCTCCGATAGTTGTGGCACTTGCGGGGTATGGGGCATATTTGGTGACGAGGGATGAATTTGATAGACTACTTCGATATGGCGGTCAATCAGCGGTTATTCCAATGAGGCTCAGGCTCGAGACACAAGGTTGGACCAGTGTCTTGAGCAATGGAGCTGTTACAATACCAATGTTTGGTGATGTCAAGTGAGTACTTTGCTATATTTTATTGTATCAACGACTTCATCCCATTTGTGCTGTCATCTCACACTCTTTCCCTTGTATTCTCTTCATAGATATGAACCACTCGATGCAGAGACAGCAGAAAGACTGAGCATCGAACTATGTGGTCCCTGTTGTTGCTATCCATCGGTAGAAGAGGAGGAGATACGGTATTGGCATCACAGGGAAGATAGTTATCAGTCACCAACAGCACCTAGCTCAATGGCTGTGACAGCTAGATGGGGTGGAAGTGAGACTCCAATTGTTTAGCTGCTCTGTTTGTATCAGTATATAACATTTATATATTGTACACTGCTGTAAACGATAACTAAGCTAAAGATCTTACTATGATCTTATTCATTATCCCTTATACTCAAGTTTTCTTTGCATTTTTAATCTGTTCCACCCAAGTGGGCCAAAATGAATGGAACTTGTCCATCGCCATCTCTATTGTTTCTATTGAACCTGAATAACTAATACGGAATCTTCTATTACCAAGATTGTTGGCTGGATCTTCAAAGTCCGTTCCTGGGGTTAAGGCTACTCCCTCATTCTCTAGTAGCTGAGAACACATCTCAGTACTTCCTAGCTCCTTCTCAAGACAAACATTATCGTCGCCCAAGTCGACATATACATAAAAGCCGCCGTCAGCAGGGGCAATGTTTTCGGCTGGGATCTCTTTGAAGTTTTCCATATACTGCAAAATAAAGTCCCTCGATGTTCTGTACCTTGCAACATGTTCTTCTAGCTCTTCAATTGTGTCGTCATCCCAACATTTTAAAGCAGCTGTCTGAGATATAGTTGGAGCATTTATGAACATGTTTTGTTGCAAGACATTAACTGGTTCAACAAGATCTTCCGGCAAAATCATCCAACCTAATCTCCATCCACTCATGGAATAGTATTTGCTGAATGAATTGATAACCACAGCAGTAGACGAGAATGATATAGCGGTCCCTTCGTTCTTACCGTATGTGATTCCGTGATATATTTCATCTGATAAGAATCGTATACCCTCTTCATCGCATAGTCCACACAGCTCTTTCAACTCGTGAACACTCAGCATAGCCCCCGTTGGGTTGCTAGGAGAGGATAGTATTAGACCTTGTAGCGGTTTCTTCCCTTCATCCTTGCGCTGTTTTATTTCATTTCGTAACTCTACTGCAGTAAGTTTGAATTCAGATGATATATTGACATTTGCTAATTCACAACCAAGAGCTTGCAATATATTGCGATAACAAGGATATCCACTACTAGCAATTGCAACCACATCACCGGCATCAAAACAAGCAGTAAATGCAAGTAGGAAGCCACCGGAACTACCAGTTGTTACAACAATTCGATCTGTATCTATTCTATCCTCATCTGGTATGTTATAATTGTTCTTGTAATGCTGTGATATCTTTTGTCGTAATGGTAGTATGCCAAAGGCATCAGTATACCCCATTCGACTTGTATCAGGTGGACCCCTAAGTGCCTCAACTGCTGCATTAGCCACTGTTTGCGGCGCACCACTTGATGGTTGACCTACTTCACAATGATAAATTTGTCGTCCTTCAGCCTCTAGTTGATTAGCACGTTGTAGGACATCTTTGTGAAAGTTAACGAAGAGATAATATGAGGAAAGCAGCAAAGCTAGCGGTACGAAGAACCAGCACGAAGCAACCCACAAGGCTAGCGGTACGAAGAACAATGAAGCAACATCATCCACATCACACATCATATACAGCATCATCATCAATAGGTACATGAACATATGTGCATAATAACGTACCCATCACTTTGAAACTCTCAACCATGCTTGACCGTCTAGAAGGACTTAGAGCAGACGATCTATGGCATACTGCCAAGTAGAAGAAGAGGTTCAATATCATCAGAAAGGTAGAGTTCACCATCAGATAGGCGGGTGGCACCGGCAGTACGACCAGAAACTAATAATTTGGCGACTAACCGGTGATAGCATATGATTGATAAGTCAATAATATGTATGAATGATGTTGCTATTTAGAATAATTCATTACAATTACTTTATCATCTATCTTTAATATTGGTGAAACTGTACAAAGTCTTTACACGAGGTCCTCTCTTGCACCTCCTCTGCCTCCGTAAAACCTGGCACCGACCTTTTTACATACATCGTATGCTGCATTCTTAACTCCAGCTGATCCCTGACAAAACACCTTGGCACCTTTAATATTTAACGAAGAAGAAGAGAGATGATAGTCGTGTTTGTTAGAACATATGGTTTGTAATAGTAGTACCATAAAGGCAAACTAAGTCCAAACAAAGCGCCTAAATCACCGAGGCTTCATATTGACCACATATGTTCACATGATAAAACAATACAAACGCGGACTTTCCTGGACTTATTTCACTATACAAATCAAAACGTTCGGCCTGTGCCCTTATCGACTTTCTTGATACCTGAGACACTCGAGAATTGAAGGAGGAATCAAGTGTTGACTCGAGGTTAGTGGCTTCAAGATCCAAGGCTTCTTTATCATCCACATTATTCTTTCCAGTATATGCCATCTTACAGTCAAAGAATATACCTCTCTCCTCACAGGGTTCGAGGAGTTTAGTGATAGACGCCATTGCATAGCCAAATAGATTGTAGTCTCTTGTAGTATATATGATAGATACTTTCTTGCGGACGGGTTTGTTAACACAACTCCATTGTAACGCGTCGATGATGAAGTTTACAGCCGAGCCTGCTCCAAACAGGATAAGAGGTTTGTTTGATGGAGACAGCAATTCGACTCTGACCTTTTCAGACATCTCGCCCTGTCTGGGTCCAGTTACCAACATCTTGAGATCAGTCTCTTCATACATTCGTTGAGTATGAGATTTAACTTCACTCCCTTTTAACCTAGGCATACGTTTGCGCCTGAAGACTCGGATAACAACACCAACTGTGTGCATGGGATGGAAGATAGATAGTGAGTTAGTTATAGAAGTTGACAGAATCAAGTGACAAGTCATATAGGTCTTACCTGACCAGTCAAAATCATCTGCTTCATCTCCTAGTGCAATGCCAGATCTGTTTTCAAAGCATGTGAAGATGTGAGCCTCCTCGAGAAAGGACGAGTTGGTTAAGAGTAGAGAGTAGTCAGGACCAATACTATCAGTGGTACCATAGTGACTCTTCCAGTATAGAATCATAAACTGATCACCAAGCTTGACTCTCTTAATCTTCGGTTCCTTGTTACGATGATAGAATCGTCGAAAGATATATGCATCAATCAAATAGATGACTAGATATGAAGAAGGAGTGGATGAGTTTGTGAGACAACAACCTACTATATCTCAGATACCATTCTATGACTTACCAAAAACCGGCGTATTCAAGATCCACGAATGTGGATGTGAGTGACGTCTAACAATGTCTACAAAATAAACAAGGTTAATGAGACGATGTAGCTTAGTAGCCGCATGCCATCTAGAGGCAAACCATCGAACGCTGATAGGCATCAGTATCACAAGGAATATAGTCATCTCCACCAATCTAAACACGTCGTCAGCTTGAAGACCCATTTGTTTGAGTTCTACATTGGCATCTCCCGGCCAACAACCTGGCTGGTCTGTTCCATCGAATTTACATTTAGTTGGAGTGCGTTCCGATGCGGGCCATTCCCAGACACTTTGAGTTGAAGAAACGATGTGAAAGATGAAGATACCATGTGTTAGATTTTTATATTATGTAACACAACATGTACAAACATAGAACTTACCCAGGAACAACTACAGCGGTGTATCCATGAGTAATACATGGGAAAAGTATACTCCATATACTAAAAAGAAGTAGCGAGTATAAGTTCGTGTGAATCAGATGAACAAACACGAAGCAACAACAGCAAAGGTCCCTACTTACTGTAGTAAGGTCATGACACACAACCCTATTCCATTCCAATTGTGTAGGCGAGTGTTGGCGTTGATGATGTTTGATGTATCAAGGAGATACTTACGAACAAATGGAGTAGTTAATAAGATCTCTAAACACTCCAGCTTGGTAATTAGGATGAAGTTGTAGCATATGATTGAGTATCTACCTGAGATTCTAGCCAAACAATCTGAAAGTTGACGTAGGGTTACATAATACATATTAGTTAGTATATATTTAGCATGTACTGCAAGGAGTAGTTGAAAGTTGCAATAGCTTACCATATAAAACAACCGACCACGGGCCTGGCTTAAACCCAACCAGGCGATCACTGCCTGCACTGCCGGCACCGATAGTGTTAGTATTTTGTTACTGTTAAAAGTACAAGTCCATATCATATGCATACAAATTGTTTTAACTACTCTCACCTGTCGAGGCCAGACATTCCAACCAAATCTATCTACGACCGCCAATACGGTTAGGACAATGAACCATGTCCACATGAATACTTCATAATTGATCCATGCATTAAACCGTACCCTCTTCTTCTCCTTCCCAATACTTTCATTAGCATCCATCTCATCAAGTTGTGCTTTACTTTGTCTACTGCGGTAATGAAACTTCTCTTTCCTCTTCTTGATTTTGGGAGAAGAGAAGCTAGATACTTTTGAGGACATTCGTCTTTGTAGATTCCGTAATGAAGTAGATGAACCAATCCTTTTCATAGAGTGACGTCTACCACTTCGAGTACTACTACCACGAGAATGTTGTGATCCATCTATATCCTCTCCGGAGGGAGAATACTTCTGAAGAAAATTCGGAAGTGATGATCGTCTACTACCTCGAGTACTTACAGACTTTTGTGATGTGTCTAAATCTGATATACCCCCGCCCTCAATATCATCATCATTCTCAAATGGTGATTCCAAATCAGCAAACATCATTGAGCCAAATGGCAATGGTGCCAAGATCGATTGATTGAGAGAGCCTTGTCGTGATAGTGTCTTCTTCATTTTAGATTGGCGGCCTCCTACCAAGTCATCACCTTGCTCTATATCTATATTATCGTCTTGGTCAGATGAGGAGGAGAGGCTGATACTATCTGCATCATTGTCCAATCCATTATTAGAAAAGAATTTGTCGTCGTCATCGGTGGGGGATATCGTCGGATTCTCTTTTTCTATCTCCATGATGTATTTCTTTTTGCCAGTATCAATACTTATATGCACAACAACCTATACTGCTACAGCATATATTTAGCACTACAATAATATTGGCAATAGTGATCAAATAAGATATCCCCTCAAACGATTGCAATGTCTTGCTGTCACGACAATTTGACAAAAGTCATTTTTTCTTACTCTTGGGTGTGGGTATCCTTTATCTTTTATATTTTATCCACCGCCCGACCGCCAACCATCCACCAATCTTATTGATGGAATTCAAATCGATATAATATATCCAACCATATCCCTTTTTGTATCGAATGAACATACATATACAATACCTATTTGCAATACAACACTCATGTTTTGTCGACAAAAAACTAGAGTAACAATATCCATCCTTAAAATTATCATTATGCTTATATCTCTCATGTCAATGTCAACATCACATAAATTATGTACACTGGCATTCCGAGTTACTACTCTCCCTATCAATAATATATCACCTTGTCATCGGTCTATAAGAACATCAACTACAAGATGCACACATCTAATATCATCAAACAACAACCCTAATAATAGAATAGTACCCATACAACAACAGATACATCAGCTATACATGAGTACAAATCCATCACTTATTAATCAAGACAATGATGAATATAATACCATGACGGTATCAGAATTACGAGATGTGTTAAAATCACGTGGATTGAAAGTATCTGGTATTAAAGCTGAATTAGTTGAACGATTAGAAAGTGGTACAATCAATGTTGGAAATCGACCCAATGATATATCTGAAAAGAGGAAGAAGATAGAGCAGAGAGATAATAGTGATGGTGAAAGAGGTACGTCTTCGCCTAATAATTTGGTATTTGCAAAAGAGGGAGATGATGACTCTGATAGCGACGAGGAGTGGGATAGTGATAGTGATGATGAAATCGATCCCAACTCAACTTCAGGTATATCCGAGTATGAAATAGAAGGAGAACAACCCCAAAAGAGAAAGAAGAAGAGGAATGATAATAAACAATCCGAGAATGCAAACTTTCGAGACGACTTCCTTGGAACACGAGTGTTTGTTCAAAACTTACCCGAAGAAGCTGATTGGAAGGAACTGAAAGATCATTTTCAGGACAATATCGATGGTGAGGTAGTCTATGCTTCTGTGAGTATGGATAGAGAAGGAAGGTCAAAACGTTGTGGTATTGTTCAGTTTGAAACATCCCAAAGCGCAAGAGCTGCTATTAAGAACATGAGAAATCATCCTCTAAATGGATCACAACTTTATGTGAGAGAAGACTATCAAGAAACTAGAAGTGGCGGTGGAGGACGAGTTGCAGATAATGATAGGTTTGGAAGTGATGATAGATCAGAGAGAATGAATGGCAGAATGAGGAATGATGATGTTCCTGATGTATGGAAACGTGCCAATGATGAAGCCGTTGATGGCGGTGGGAAAGATTGGTATGATTTAAAAGATGAAGAATTAAAAGAGATAGAAGATCTCATTCAAAAGCGTGACAAACAACGTAAGCAACGAAACTATAAAATGTCGGATAGGTTGCGTGAGATGTTGAAAGAGGACTTTGGTGTTCATTTAGATGACAGGCTTAAAATGTGGTGGACTGATACACAGCATGGCGGCGTGCCTGGAGTAGTCTCAGAGATAAAAGGAGAAGGACGATGGGGTGCACAGAAACCATGGAGGCAAATACCCACAACTCCTGACAACGATGCAATGGTCGATACTGATCAAGTCATGACTTTATTAAATAAGCGCGACAAAGCTCGAAGGAGAAAAGACTTTAACACAGCTGATGACTTGTTGCAACGAGCTTATGATGCTCCTCAAGGAGGTCTCGGCCTGAGGATTCATGACGAGAGTAGGACCTGGCGTATCTGGACGGAGAACCCACCACCTAGAAAGAGAGGCTCTACATCAACACCGGCTGGGTTTGAGAATCTTACCCCAGCGGAGATGTGTTTACAGCTTGTTAGAGAGAATGAACCAGACAAAGTGGAGGAGATGGAAAGCATGTTAAACAAGTTTGTGGGACGAGAATGGGCTATTTTCAAGAGATTGAAGGGTAGGTATAATGTTAAAGACTAAACTCTCAAGTCAGAGCATCATTACAATAGGGTCTCTCTCGATGAGAGGGGGGAGGATGTACCGTCTTATCTTCTTCTCCGTAAAATAACGCACATATAGGTCGAGAATGGGCGAGAGTGTCAGCCCATCGAGTGATAAGGATACCGGTTGGTATCCTAAATCCAAATAATACACTCTCATAAAAGTTAGCTCAGCATAATAATTATACCAAACTAGAGAGACTCAATAA
>Ga0075437_11543_pt1 | contig 15516 bp, 12 predicted proteins | sample MintriMetagenome_FD_74266 | JGI IMG/M metagenome (GOLD analysis project Ga0075437, IMG submission 74266) | Marine eukaryotic communities from Monterey Bay, USA to study complex ecological interactions - Minidiscus trioculatus and... | ecosystem: Environmental > Aquatic > Marine > Unclassified...
TCAAAGTAACCGTTACCTCCTTGGCTCACTACTATTGGCTACATCTGATATGAGTTGCAAATCCTTAGCCCCATCGTATAATAATATCAATCGGTTTCATATTTCGTCGGCATCAGCTCTACCCGCTATGATCACAAAGGAGTAAGTATATACTTTTATGTTTGATATTTAAAAACCTTTATGTTTCTTTATCTATATACTTTTATGTTTCTTTATTGATAATTGATATTGCAACAAAAACTTATACACATATTATACTTCTCATTTATATACAGTGGTATAAATTGGGTAGATGAACATGACGAATCTGCACTGAACACAGCCAACAACAATAATATAAACAAAAGAAACGATGGCACAGGAAAAGAAGGATTTCAACAACAATCAACAGATGCCTTCAAACAATCACATGGAAGTGTTGGAGTATCTCCAACATATCAAAGAATAGGTGGTAATGGATGGGGTAGTACTTTTAGACATCCATTTCAAACATCATCAACAGACGACTTTAAGAAGCCTCACGGTATGCCAGACAATATGCAAGCTCAATCGGCACCACCTAGAAATCAACAGGGAGGACGACAGTCCAAAGCAGCATTCCAAACATCATCAACAGCAGACTTTAAACAATCTAAAGATTCAGGTACTAGTTTTGATGCACCACAACAAGCACAGTATCAAAAAACGACAACACGAGCAAATAGTGAACCATATCAAAATCGTGTTGGTAAAGACACATATGAGAGTACACAGCGACCAAAAAATGTTATCTTTGATGCTGAAATTATACCCGATGGTGTATCATCTAAATCATCGGCAACAGAAGAAGAATTGAAAGCATTATTGGGTTCATCATATAAACCACCTGAACAAAGAAGACAGATGAATAATAATGTTGCTGCTGCTCCTGTTAATGCTGTTGTTGATGCTCCTGTCAATAATGCCCATCCAACTCAAGATCCATTGGCTCCAGATTGGTTTGGTTCAAATAATCGTCAAACATCTGCACAACCTGTCCAACCTACTAGATCATATCAGCCACCTGTTGGAGGTAGTAACGGATCACCACCGATTGGAGGTACGGCCACACCACCAATCCAACAGCAACAGCAATCACAACAAGTACCCTTTACCACACCACCACCTCGAGAACCAATGGGAGGTACAGCTTATGTTCAGCAACAAGATTTGGAACAGTGGGATAAGAAATTAGATGTAGCTGTTCAAACTTCAGGCAACACATTTATACGACCACCGAAATTTCCATTAGTACGAGATCCACCAGGAGTCAGTGCAGAATATCCGATCCTTGCAACACGAGTATTAGTTACTGTGTTGGCTACCACAGCTACTCGATACTTGCATCTCTTCAATGGATATTCACCTATATTGGCTTCATCGGCTATGACATTATTTGCAAGTATATGTTTAGATCGACGATTAGGCCAAGCTGCATTCTGTGGATCATTCGCAGGCATGTGTGGAGGGCATTTATTACCCAACTTATCAATGACCATGGCTTTGGGAGGTATAACGTCTGCATGTTATGAGTTACTGATTCGTATCAACAATAAATGTCTTGGAATTGGTGGAAGATTGGGCGCGACCGCTTTCTTGGCAACGAGTATATTGGCAAAGTATCAGAATGTAGGAGGCGTTGGTAGGAAACTCAGACGGGGTCTATGGGGTAAAGCTGGTCCTTCTACAATCGTCGTATCAATGATACTCTTTCATATGTTGGGATCAATATCAACTATTTTGTTACGAGAATATAGTGATGATTCTTCACCGGTTGCAGATCCCGTCAGGGCAAGCTCTACTGTCGGGCTAGTTGGATCTCTATTCATTAAAGATCCCATGTCTATACTGGCATTATACGGTGGATCATTTGTCGGTATGAGTCTTCCATCGAGACTAATGAATGGCAACATGCCTGGCGGCAACGTTCAGCCACAGACAGCTTTGTCGTTATTCACATCGTTTGCAGGAGCTGGGGCAATAGCCGGGCTAATTCATGCAATAACAATACATTATGGATATTGGAATGGTGGCTGGGGAGGCAAAGCTGGTCTATGTGCATTTGCAGGATGCTGGGTGTATCGTGGCCTGGCTAGTTCAATACAGTATGCCAGTAAGAGAGCCTGATACATCGTGTAGATTTAATGTCTAAAGATTAGAACCTATCATACTTTGTAGAGATTATCGTATTTCTCAAAGCCCGGAGGCGGCACTCCTGTTTCACACCACGCGGTGTATATCACTTCTTTGGTATTCATATCCAACCCAACTATTTTGAGATAATTATCTAGCGATCGAGTACTTCCCATACTGTATTGATCAATTGCTGTAAATAAGGTCTTGGGTTTGATCATATCCTTTGAACTTTCTGGATACCCGAGCTGATACTTTACTCTATTCAAAACAAGCATTTGAAGAGGATTGTGTACTCCGAAGCTAAAAGTTCTGTGCACACTTTCCCAAAACTTTGGTTTGTGATTCCTCACATAATGATGTCCAAGCAAACTATGTGTAGGTGAAAATATGTCATAACCTGATGTCCACAAACGAGCTGAGAGAAGAATCTCTTCCCCCATAAAGATGTATGGCAGGAACGGATCAAAAGGCACTTCCCGTAAGATATCTGAGTGAGCTACTAAATATCCTGCGGCTATAAACGGTGCAAAGCGAGGATACTTCAATTTGACACTGTCATAATTGTAACTCCCTTCTAGTCGTATGATTTGCGATTCTAGATCTGATGTTGCAAAGACGGGGCCACATAATCTTGGTGCTGCAACTTTGGCCTTTTCTACCAAATCTGCAGTATGTTGAGGTGGATAATGACTAATCACAGGCTTATCAGATGGAGCATTCTTCAGCATTGTAATCGACTCTTTATCCCAGTCTTGAGCGAATGTCATGTGTGAATCAATCTGCATATACCACTCTTCGCCATTATACTGGAAGATGCGCGTTCGGCGGTTTGTGAAGATGAAGAAAGACAATAGTAACTCAAGTTAGTGCATACGGCTTGTAAGACAATCAAATGGAGATACATAAAGGCCAAATGATGCACTCAGAACTCAAATACTTCACATTGAACACATGTATTCATAAGATAAAACAACACTAACGCGGACTTTCCAGTTTAGATGCAAAGTACCTCGCCATATATGGGCCGAGACTTTCGCTCTCCTTCATTTTCAAGAGCCGTATGTTTCCATCATTACAATACTTCTTTCCTTCGGGTGAACTACAAAAGAGTAGATAACAATCAGGATCCTCTTTGACGTCTTCCATTTTACCACTTTCCATCACACCACTTCTACATTTATCTCCTTCACAGTTTTGTTGTACCAACCCAACAAATAGTTGTTGTGGACGTTTCGCTTTGGCAAACGCCTGCTTCAAAGTCTCTGGACAAAACTCATCTCGAAAACTAACCACACTTAAGAATACACTTCCATCTTCTCGTCTAGGTGGTATGCGTTTTAAATACTCTTGATCCCAAGGATATAAATATTTGAGAGCTAAGTCATGATATGCAGCCCAAATACCGTGGAATGTTGCATGTTTATTTTTGATATTTGATGAATTTAGCCTTTTTAAGAAGGATTCAAGAAAGGTTAATACCTCTTGTAGAGACATTGGCGATGATTTGTAATTCCTTGATAAATGTAGTGCACTACTGATCCCATTATTATTTACATCATTTAAACTTGCTCCACTATGAATTACCTCTTCAACAGATCTTTTACCTTCCTTTACTTCTTCTAAGTGGTTGCCTACAACATTTGGTTGTGCCATTAATAATTGCAATCTAACGGGTAACTTTGTTGTACTTTCTCGTGGATCAACAACATGATCAGAGATTACTGATGTATGTTTTTGTTGGTGTTCAGGTATTTGATGAGTTGATGGTGCGAGTAGGAATAATACTATCGCTCCAATAATCAAACAACCTACTCCGCGCGATGAACTTGTAGCATAGGCTCGAGCTTCTGGTGTATTATTGTCATCATCAAGTGATCGGTTAGAAAGGTATGAAGTGCCTCGGTGCATCTTGAATGGTTAGCAGTTATGAAAGAGTATCAATTATACTATTTTGACCATATCGTACTCGCTATTGTCAGCCTTTTTGCTAGGGCTGTGTCAGCTGGCCACTTTAAAAACCTCATTGGCCATTGGCCAGCTGACACAGTCCTACTTTTTGCTTTGCCTCTCTAGTAAGGACGGTCCCTACATAGTATTTTTCTACCTAAGTATCTCCCTGAGATCTTCATAAGATGTTTATTGACATCTTCAACTTTCATCGGCATTAGATGATACTACAGGAGACCTCTAACGTTGTTGGATTGCAATAGTATAACTGATACTTTCATATATAGAATAATAATAATCATGAGTTCGGGTTTGTTAGTAGTTGTTACTTTTCTAGCGATGGGCCTAGGAATTGTGACTGCATTTCAACCATCGTCGAATTTTAGTGTCAATCAAAGATCGATATCCGCTCTTGAGATGGGTTTTGGCAATGAGTATATACCATCTGGGTTTACTAAAGCAAGGTAAGATTAGACATATATATTCATTGATATGAGGTGGTATGCATGACATGTGTCGTGATTTACGACGAAACATATCTTATGCATCAATTTGCAAATATGTCTCATTTTCTATTACTCTTTCATCTTGTTGCACATCTGGTTCTCTTTTATCATCTGGTATGCTGTGTCCAAATTGCAAATAGCTGGGCCGAGTTCAAGAAGAAAGAAGCAGAGAAGAAGAAGGCCAATTTGGGTAGAGTGGGGCCCAAAGGCTTTCAATCTAGATCGATGCAATCATTTCAGGAGGCTATGGAGAGGGGAGAAGCTACTCACTTAATGCCAATGTTCAATGCAAAGGAGAAGCTAAAATCAGGGAAGATTAAGAAAGAAGATATCCCTTACATGCAGCGGGGTGGCGCGTGGGATGACAGTGATGTAAGTGGTGCTAAGAAGAAGAATTGGTTAAAGAGTGATAAAAAGTATGCAAGTGGGGGATTCTTAAAGTCACAATCTGTAAGTATATTGGGCGAAGGCAAAGGACTGGATTGGACAGGGAAACAAAGTAGATCAGGACCAACACAAGGTGTTAAACTTGGCAAGAATTACAAAGCTCCAACCGTCTCTCAGTTAAAAGGCGGTGCTGCCACTGATAAACCAACGAAGAAGAAGAATATCTTTGGTTTCTAGATATGCATAATATGTATTGCCCGGAAGGAAATGTCGAATCAAGAGATATATGAACCAAACGTAATTCTTTGATATACTGTATTGCATGGAAGTAAATGAGCAAATCAAGGAGATATATGTAATGCTAAATAAATGATGTGTATGTATTAAATCACATAGTTATTGTTATCAGAGTCGAGAATGAGCTAACATGGGAGAAAACTGCACTTCTGCTGATCCTCCCCCTCCTCCTCCTCCCCCTCCTCTAGACATCATGAATGACTTTACCAAGTCTTCCGACATTAATGCAGTCGAGTTGTGTAATGCTATGTGCTCTAATCCTTCTTTCACTGTATGATCCCGAGAGTAATTTAAACTCATCTTAGTAATCTGAACTGCTACAGGGGAGTTTTTACATATTTTCTGGCAAATTTCATTTGAAATATCGTTTAGATTGTCATTAGTTTGACATACTCTGCTGACAAATCCAATCTTTAATGCATCTTCTGCATTGAAATCATCTCCTGTTAAACATAGCTCTCTGACAAGAGAACTATATCCTACCAATTTTGGAAATCGTTGTAATGTACCAACATCCGCTGCCAACCCAAGCCTAACCTCACGGATACTAAACTTTGTATCCTTAGTACAAACTCGTATGTCGGCACAACACGCTAGATCTATACCTGCCCCGACACAAGCTCCATGTATTCTACAGACAACTGGCACAGGACATTCTTCTACCGCTGTGAAGGCAGCTTGCATTTCCAATATTTGTGATTTAAATGCTAAAGACTTTCTTGCCATATCTTGTGTATCATTGTCGTCATTATCATTGTTGTTGATTATGCCTGAAAAGAACTTTTCATCTGATGTATCTATACCTCCACAAAATCCTTTCCCGCTACCAACTAATAAGACACATCGGCAACCATCACCAATACTACCTACTTGATTGAATGCTAAACCTATTTCCTTCCACATTTTGGCATTGATTGCATTTCGTTTCCTCGGTCTATTCAATGAGACTATTGTAACAAATGGTAATGAATTATGATATGTTATTGATAAATAGGAAAACTGAGAATTCAATGGATGAGTTTTGCCTTTGTTGTTGTATATTGTCGTCATGATTGATATGATGTTGCCTCCTTGAATGTTGCTGTTTGATTTCATCTAATTTGCAAAGGGAAATGCCTACATGTGGAATATATAGATCAAGACAGAATAAAGAGTTGTCCTAAATTCAATCAAGGCTGCCGTGCGTGCCATTACTAACTAGCGCGAGGTATCATATCATAGACATCAATAGACATCAATATTAGTAGCTCCATCTTATATCTCTCTGTCGGCGGCGGCTATCCTTCATCCACTCTCTGTTTGCATACGGGTAGGGATCAGCAGTACAACAAACACAAACCTTTACAACAATACGACGAATTGTATCTTGCTTGCAATGAGCACTACCATTTCATATTCTGAGTTTGGTTTACCATCAGAAGAGGTATGGAAGTCATATCTGATATTAGGAAAGATAGTAGCAGTTCCTTCAATCGTTGCTTCGATCTTCTTGGCCCGAGATATAATAAACAAATACATTAAGCAGAAGCATGTTGCACTAACTTCGTTAATACTACTTGGGATCTCAGTAGTGAATATTATTGGCAGTATTGGATGGTTCATGACATCCTGGATGGTACCAAAAGGAGACGCTCCATATGCTGCAGGCAATATTGCTAGCTGTAATGCACAAGGTTTCTTTGTATCACTGCAATTCATATACTTTGTCACTGCCTACACAGAATTGGCTGCTTTGTATTATCTTATTGTTAAAAAGAGGTCTTGGAATGACGATTACATGAGACAGAGACAGATACGCGCATTATTCTTATTACCGCCAGTAGTTATATCGCTCGTCTTCGCAACAGTGCCATTATTCTATGACATGTATAATGTCGCAATAGTATTCTGTTATCTTGCAGCTTATCCGCCAGGATGCGATGAGGATAAGAGCTGTATTAGAGGAACGAAGGCAGGGCCAGTGCAAACGTTTCAATTCGCCTACACAATGATATGTAATGTCGTTATTATAATATTCATGGTAATGTTAGTACATCATGTGAAGCAGATTGAGAGCAGAGGTGATAACTATGCAGGTGGAGCAACAAGGAGCAGAGTGCAGACACAAAAGGCATATTGGCAGGAAAGTCCTTCATCATATGATTTCGTGTGTCCATAAAACTCTCGGTGATTTGGATACTTCATATGAACTCAGTTTGTCTTTATTTGACTTCCTTTGTAGCCCACATGTTCTAACAGAAGTTATATTTAATCTCTTTCATCATCATAAATCGTGATAACGCGCATCTTCCAGGGGTTTCGATATATCGGGGGGTTTACTCTCGCATATGGATGTGTCTATATATTCATGTTTGTAAACATGGCACAATTGCCGAATTCTAAAAGGGGTACATGGTATTGGGTGATCTTTTACTTTCACACACTTCTAAATCCATTGGCAGGTTTCTTCAACGCATTGGTCTATTTCAAACCTCGGTATGATACATACAGAGAGCATCATTTTGAGGAGTCTAGAATGGAATGTATTTGTCATGTTCTCGACATTAACACTGAATCTTGGTATCGGATATTTACTACTAATCATAAGGACTTGTCCAGGCCATTGATACCAGATAATGAAGAAGCTTAGACCTAAGTTTACTATCTATCTACACATCACACTACTTTCACTTGTGAAAGAAATCTCTGTAGACATATCAATAATACAATCATCTTGTACATTCTCAGTTTGCTTAGTATTCGAAAGTGTTGTCCCATTAAAATAACGCAAAGCTTTTTCATTAGTGAATTGATTACTTGGTGTTGATACATCTATGCCAGTATGTGAACAGCCATTGAGTAATATGTCAACATTTACTATGCATGTGTTTGATAATGTTAAGAGACTACTATCTGTTACATCTTGTTTATCCGTTTTGACTGTTGCAAACAAAGATGACCAGTATCCCTTGAGATATTGATGTGCTATATATGATGATAACAAGCTTCTGCTTCCTTGAAGCCGTTTAGTAGTAGATTGTTGTTTGCCATACCGAGATGATCTACATGATGGACTATCCTTCTTAATTGGCCACTCGACATGATATGAAGTACTTTGATTATCCCTCAAGAACATGAAGGGATACATGATATCATCACTATCTCCTACTTGTACATCAATGGAAGATATATCTCCACTATCGTTGGTTTCTCCTAATGTCACTGTTGAGTTGAATGATTCTCTATGACGACAGTTTGTAGTAACGATTACCATTGCCTCATTGTCTTGAATCGGTTGTTGATCTTCTGTGAATTGATCATCATCAGAGTATCTTTGGATAGTGATTGCAACATTACTACTTATACTAATACTATCATCTCTTGATAGATTGGGAATATATTCTTTATAAATAATATAATTGCCTGGAGGAGGTGTAGCTGTGATTGATTTGGAATTGACAGTGACGATGTAGCATAATAAAACACATCCTCTCAATAATTTCATCATCATCGTTGGTATCCTTTGCATTTGTACTTCAGATAAATGGTATATCAATTGAAGCGCCCCGTTAACAAACTACAATCTATGTCTAAATAGACGTAGTGTGCTCGCCGCCATTATGGCCGATCAGCTTGCTTGCAACTACATACAATGATTTCTTTATGTCGCGAGTGGCAACTCGAGAATCGAGGACCGCAAGGGTATCCTATGAAAAATGTGCTCAGCAGTAATAACAATAACTTCCAGTAATGTTGCCGCGCCGCCTCGGAAAGCTCAATGAAGGCAGCTATTAAAGCAACATCATGAAAGACAGCGGCAAAGAAGTTGACCTACCATCTTATATGGTTGTAACATCCAGCGGCAGTATGGAAATTATTCATAATGAAAGCTTTAGAGAAGATGAAACGCCTCCTTCATCGTTAGAACAAAGAAACACAAAAGCCTCAATCACATGTAAATTAATACCAGTTGTTATAGCAACTGTTGCAATATGTACCGTGGGTATATGGTTTGGTACTAAAGATAGTGGTGGAGATCAAGTTGAGTCTACTTCTGCTGTTGTACAAGGAAATAGTGGAAATAATATCAACTCAACTGTAACTAATAATGTAGATGAAGATGGGGTACTTACTAATAATGAAGAATTAGAGAGTTATATAATAGAGGATTATTTTATTGAAGATGAATTACCTGTAGTTGATAATGCCGATGAAGTGATATTCATAGATTCTTCTCCGGTGGAAAACGAGGAAGTTCCGACTACTCCTAATATTGAAGATGAACAACCGGTAGTTGATGACGAAGAGAAAGAAATAATAACATGGAACGATTCTATTGAAAATGAATTATTTGGTACTGAAGTTGTAGTAGATGATGCTGAAGTAGAGAGTGATATGATATCAGTAGATGGTGCGGGAGAAGAGAATGAAATAATAACATGGGTCGATAGTGAAGATGAATTGCCAGTAGTTGATGGTGGTAGTGAAGTTGTGATAGAAGATGAGTTAGTGGAGGAAGGGAAAGTAATAGAAGACAGTCAACCTATTCAACAAGAAGTAGTTGCGCCATTACCAACTACGATTGTAAATGCATACACATCACTTGAACAAGTTAATCATGATCCAACATCCTTCACGCAAGGTTTATCTTATAATAACGAAGGAACTGTAATCTTTGAAACAACTGGACTCTATGGCCAATCTAAGATACGACGTATTAATGCTGAAACATATCAAGTTGAAAAATCGATAAATTTATCTTGGCAGTACTTTGGTGAAGGGTCAACATATTATACAGACTCTAATGGTAATGGACGTCTCATAATGATAACATGGAAGTCACAGACTGGCTGGATTTATGATGCAGAATCGTTAGAAAGGTTGAGTGAGTTTCAATATACAACAACACCAGCACTGGGTAATGAAGGTTGGGGTATTACATATGACTCGGTTAATCAAGAGTTTATAGTAAGTGACGGCTCGCAGTTTCTGTACTTTTGGGATCGCGATACATTGCGAGAAAAGAGAAAGATAATAGTTACACGATTTGATGGTAGTGAACAACAAGATTTGAATGAATTAGAAATGATTGATGGACTAGTATGTTGTAATGTATGGTATGAGGATATAATAATATGTGTGGACCCAGTCACTGGAAAGAGTGTAAGAGAATATGGTAAGTGTTAGATGTATGCAAAATGCCTAAGTGTTTAAGCTCAACTCTTTTCTTGATCACTCACTGTCTATGAACAACAGACCTGTCTGCATTGCAACCGAGAGGAAGTAGAGCAAACGTACTGAATGGGATAGCACTGGGGAAAGATCATGTATTGATAACAGGGAAAAGATGGGATCGAATGTTTAAGATTGTATTTCCAAATTGGCCGACAATGTTTGATTCCAGATGATAATATGATGTCACGATTCTACTCTAAACCTAAGATGATGTACCCATCTCATACCACAAGAACTTCATTCAGCTTCTAATGAAGCCGCTGTCTGAATTAATCTCTAACCAGAAACACGCTCGACTGAATTGATTGAGTGGCTGGATGGCATCACCTCATATCATATCATTGAAGGAAATGCTTACACCTGGAATATAAAAAATTCAATAAATTGCCAATTGTCCATTCTTTTTGACTCTATTGATAATACAGAACTTGAATAGTAACAACTAGATATAACATATATCGCACCTTAAATCCAATTATTAGTAATCATGGTGTTCTACGAGTGTATGATGACCGCTAAGAATACAGCTCGTAAGTGCAATTTTTGTGAACATCACGTGTGGTGTTGTTTTGGTTACAAATGTATTGCCTCTATTCCTCCTTGGGTGGTGGTATACTTGTTTATAATTGGATAATATTTGCAATGGTATTTTATATGCCGAATCTCGTATTGCAATATCATTTTTTGTGGTTTATCTCATATAATGCATTCTCACATTGCAATATGCTTGTCTATTATTATCAATAGACTACAACACATTAACTGCATTAATGAAAGAAGTATCACTCAAAATAGTAGACAATGGTGGAATAGTCCGGTCAATACAAAATCATGGTATACGCCAACTTCCACACAGATTTAAAGCCAAATATGCAGATCGTGACGGTGCTAGATATTATGAAAAGGGTAGATTTATATCAGTATTCTATGATGCATCACCAAATATAATGAAACAAGTTGAAGGTATACTCGCAATGGATGAACAAATCTTGAGAACTACACATTTACGAGCAACGAATAAGTTTGAGGATGTTAATAATTTGAAAGAGAAGAAGAATCCCTATATTCAGGAGATTAAACAACAGGAATCAGCCCAGAAGTAGTGGCATGTTGAAAGTTGAATGGGTCTAATTGTATATTATAACAATAAAACACTGTTAGTGGGTTAGAGGATGTGATAGATTATTTGATGTTTGAGTAGGTAATACTTAACACCAATAGCAATAACAATAGTTGATTGATTTGAAAAGTTGATATGGTGTGAAAGTAAATGTTTTCTCTAATATCTGCTACGTGTACTAGTAAGAGATTTCCCTAATAAAGGTGTTTCTTTCATCAACATATAATTCCTTTCATTTCAACTATTTGGATGAAAAGGATGTGGACATCATCGGTCTACAATGCAATGTTCAATATTGCGTGCATCCTTATTCCGTCTGTGTCGGCTCTGTCACTTGCAATTCACGACTCTTCTTCAACCTTTTTGCACCAGCATCCTTCCACTTTTGCACGAGGACATGTGTTGGAGGGCTAATGCCTAAGACAATGTTGGATAAAACATCCTCCAGCTCTTCAAATGCCTCATTGGTGATTGTATACTTGACACTGTGTTGACGTTGAGGGGAAAGAAAGATGTGTTAGAATTAGTCTATGCGAGAGTATGCATGTTCGTGAGCAATATCAATTTACACTCACGGAGTTTCAATCTTCGACATGATATAATTCAAGTTGGTTGAAATATCAGTCATGACCCCTTTCAAGTCTACACCATCAATACCTCTTACACTCATCTCTTTATTCCTCATCTCAATGTGATCCTTCTCATTAGCAAAGTTTTGTCTAACCTGGCTGCTCGGGACATTCTTGTTTAGTAACTTTGAAGCTCGATCGAAGGCTAGGGCAGCATCTGATGAAAGAGTAAACGTTCCAAGAGAGAGCTTGTTCCCATGTTTTCCAATTGGAATCACAGATTCGTACTTTGTCTTACTTAGTAATTGAGGACCTAACAACTCATGCCCAAAGAACTGGGTGTCCGTCTTTCCAGAGTCTTCCACGCTCTCGTCGTCACTATCAACCTCCATGGTATCGTCATTATCAATCTCCATTTCCCCCATGCTAGCCCTTGCTTGAACTAGACTTCGAAAGCGCTCCCCGGTAGATGAATAGTAATATTTATCTTTTCCAGAGCCTTTCTTTCGAGGGATAATCTCCATCTTCCAGCCTGGACCTAGCTCAGGACAGTTCTTTAGGCCAGCCTTGACAACAGTAGTTGCTTTGTTGTCTGAAGAATCTCCTTCTGATAATGATGCACTCTTCTTCATCATCTTCTTCTTCTTTGAGGCAACTTTTTTCGTAGGCTTCTGGGTCTTATTTAGAGCTCGTTGAGATTCAAGAAGATAATACGATGGATGTTTTGAATGAAGCTCCTTCAACGCCGTCCAGCGACTATTTTTGTTCCTCTGTGACCCTTTGCTAAAGAGACAGTCGATGCTCTGAAAAGTTTGTGCGGCATTAGTCTCGTTGATGCCAGAAAACAGCACACTAGCTTCTTGAAGAAGATAGTAGGATGGATGCTTTGACTGCTGACTTGAGTTACTTGAGGATTTCCGTAAGTCAGTGAGTGTAAATGCAGCCAAAAACTCTTCGTCTCCTTCCTCTACTTCTCCTGAGAACTTTGAAGGGCGAGCCACAAATAACTCTGGAGCAGACCTTTTACGAATTGATCGGCGACTTGTGGGATCTTGAGCACTGACTGACAAAGTCTCGACTTGGGTAGAAGAAGAAGCAGAGATTGTAGAGCGGCTTGGTTCTTTAACTGAAGCCTTCCTTGATGAAGTTGCCTTCGGCTTGGTGTCTTTATTGGATGTATTGAACAGTCGTAAGAGAGAATCACGGTCAATTGTCTTCCCTTCCTCTTTGGCATCAATTGCCTTCTGCAGCAAAGGCCTTATCTGCTTCCAATGTTTGTCTGCATAACGTAAGGTAGGACGTACAATATTTCCAACATCACTCTTGCCTAGATTGCGTAGCTCAGTGAATGACTTGTTGCTCTTCATTACTAATTCAACGATACGCACGTATTTTTCAGTAGCGGAAAGCACTGTTCTTTCTTTCTCTGAGGCGTTGGGTAAAAGTTGTGACCTGTATATAATAAGTGATGATGAGATATATTAAAACAAGACATGCAGAGGCGTTTTAAATATGTACACAACATATGAGCCAGACTTACATATCTTGTGCATTCACGTCAGGATAGACTTTCTTAACAACCTCTTTCACCTTTGAGTCAAGTTTGATCATTGTGTCGTCTAGAGATACGTTGATATTGTGTTGCTGTAGTTCCATGTTGCGCATGGTAAGATAATCATCTGATGTTGCAAAGTTGATCTTGTTATCAGGAATTCCGTCTAACAATCTTGATGCTTTATCGTGTGCATGAGCTGCATCCGTTGACAGCTTATATCGGCCTAGATATAGGTATTGAGATTGATATTTAATTCTCGCTTCGTATACTTCATCAACGCTATGGTAAATTGATCCATTCAGTTGGTTGAAGGGGTGCATTTTCTCTTCAGGTGAGGATGTGCATGATAATTTATTGGCAGGTTTCTCTTGATCCTTCTTATTTGGTTGCTTTGTTGGAGAAGCCTCTTTCTTCTTGTTGGGCTGAGAATGTGGTTGGTTACTACCAGAAGATATCCCACCATCATTATTATTCCCAAAATCTACATTTTCCATTTCATTTCCCAACATTGAAGAACTAGTTGAGCTTGCCAATAGCTCCTTCTCAAACAATTTCATTGCATCCTCTTCAGACTTTACTAAATGTTCTTGTAATGCAGAAGTTGTTGATGCTAATGATTCTTCACCCACAACAAGTACGTCTTTCATGGAAGTCAGATTCTTTATTCGTAATGAAATCATTTTAGACGCAGGAGTTTCTGTTTTAAACATTACCAATGCCTCATCCCGATGAGATGTAATGATTTGAAACAACTCCATTGCTTCCCCTTCTGATTTTACTAACATATCTTGTAGTAATGAAGAGTTGTTGGATGATTGTGATTCGTCACCTGCAATAGCAGATTTCAAAGATGACATATTCTTCATTCGTAAAACGACCATTTGAGATGCAGGTCCATCTGATTGGTACATATCTAAAACGGCAGCACGATGGGTACTAACAATTGTTTGTACTGTGGTATTATTTTTTATATTGTTCACAAGACATGATGCTCCGTCTTGTACGGATGTGTTTGTTGAAGAGCTTTGAGATTGTGTGCTATTATCCATGTTGATTAGTGGTACAATTGAACAACTGATGAGGAGTTATATAGGTTGGGTTGGTTTTATTTGAAGTGGATTGTACGTATATTGAGATGGTGCAATGAGATAATATTATGATGCATCTCACACACGAACTAAAACGCATTTAAGTTCACCCACACATAAAAATTAAGCCGCGGATAGACAATAACCCACTAATAATTTTATATGATATACACCCCGCAGTATGTTCAAACAGGTCTATATCCCCATTCAACCAAGTATTTTGACACCCATGTCAAATAATATGTATTGTAAATTGTAACGGATCTCGAAAAAAAAATATAATCTAAGGTAATATAAATCGTTAACCCTGATATAAGCGGCGGCAGCTCCTGCCTATACTTCTTTAGTTATTTTTTAAGATAAGAGTTCACACGGCACCGCCCTAGAGCCTATCTAGATAGCTAAACACTTTGCTATCAGCAACAAAAAAGTGCGTTTTATCGCTAAAATCTGAGGCAGAGTCATGACAGTGTTGATTGATAGATGATAGGCAGTTGCTGTCCAATAAAAAGCTTCCTTATTGGTAAGGTGCGCTGTAGTCGAGTGGGTAAGGTTGGTACTGTAAACGGTGGCGTCGGTGGTTGACAAGACTTTTCTAATATGCAAGGATCAACTAACAATACCAAACGGAGAAGAACTTCTTCTCATTCTGATGATAATATTCTATCCCTGAGTACTG
>Ga0075437_13783_pt1 | contig 15505 bp, 9 predicted proteins | sample MintriMetagenome_FD_74266 | JGI IMG/M metagenome (GOLD analysis project Ga0075437, IMG submission 74266) | Marine eukaryotic communities from Monterey Bay, USA to study complex ecological interactions - Minidiscus trioculatus and... | ecosystem: Environmental > Aquatic > Marine > Unclassified...
ACAATACACATGATGTGCTACATTTATCTCATTTGCATCAGTAGAGGAAGGTAATGAATCTACTGCATGTAATGCAATAAACCGCCCATCAATTGCAATATCATTATCATAACACTGTTCTCCATCAGTATCAGTTTGCTTTTCGGAGAGAAGTAAAACACGGAGTGAAGTAATTAACAAATCACCTTGTGTATCCTTCATCTTCCATGAAGAACATGTACAGCTAACAGATGGGAGATAAAATAGTAATTCTTCTGGGCTTTCCTCCAATTCATCATCCTCACAATCTTCTTCTTCTTCTTCGTTATTGTTTTCTTCATCTCGTGTACGTTTATTATTAGCTGTCTCATCACTATTGTGTTTGGTAGATTGTTCAGTATTTACTACTACGTGATCGCTATTACTTGCAGAACTCGAGTTTGTCTGAGATTCTTCTACTTCTGTAACATCCCCGTATATATTATTATCATCACTACCATCCTCTTGATTTCGCTCTAATAATAATTGTTGCAACTCTTCACGATGTGATGATAAGATACATCTTAACTCTCCTAGATCTGCAGCTGCACCTCTCAATAAAAATGAGACTGGCTGATCATTAGGATCTAATGGAGGAAGTGATGAACATACTCGTTTCTCTAATGTCTGTTGTGCCATCGTGGTGATTGAATATATTATGGTAAATTAGTGGTGAATAATATAAAAAAGATATGATACCCTTATCTGTGTGCAATGCAGGCGGTAGAAGATTTTTTTCAACACTAACTTGCCAACCTTGACCTAGCCTGTTCGATGTCAACAATTGAGACGCCTCGATTTATCATTTACTTGGAGGGGTAGTGCATATTGTTGCTTCTTGAACATATTATACATCAGCGGTGAAAACAAAAGTATAAAGCGCTATGATCCATATCTCTCCTCTAAAAAGATCTAAGTTGCTAGTGTTTGCAAATCTTATGCTTCTTTTTCGTGTCAATGCAACAGCATTGAGAGATGGACATCATATTTCAGCTATCAAGGAATTGAAGGGAGATGACCATGGTGATGGGATAGGATATACACCAATAAGTGCTGTTGCGCCCACACAAATCACAGAAGAAGACATCGACAACAAATCTAATAGTGACAATAATGATGACGAGGATGAAAGTATTGATACACTTGAGGTATACTTCAAACCTACAACTTCCGATGAAAGTAATTGTCAAAGTATATTTGATGCATTAACAAAACTAATTACCTTGACAGGAGATTCAGATGATGGATTTGGTGGCGGTGGAGGACTGTTCAACATGATGTCACTCATGGCTGGTATTGGTGGCAATGGAAATGATGACGAAATGGTAGTTGCTAATCATTATGACAACGAGAGTGACGACGAGATGGTATTTCGTGTAGGCGGTAGTAATAACCTTGTTCAAGACAATGATAATGAAAATGATGGAGCACCAGATGAAGAACGACAGGCCATGCTTCGGCGACTTGATGATATGCTAGTTGTTCCTCCCGAATATGAAATTGCCTCGACAGATGATGATGAAGAAGAAGGAGGAGGAGGACAGTTTTCTGATGCATCTTTTGAGGTTGATGCGATACTTTGAAATCATTACTATTAAACTTATAGAATAGCTAGATTTACACAGTATTATATGTCACCTGAGATGAAGACCAACTACAGCCAAAGTAGACTTGAGGGAGGAGGATACCGCCAAATGTATCCTAGAGGTACAGTAATTATAATGATGGAACAGCTTATGTTTGTTATCTGGAGTCAGGACACTTCAACTTTGTGTGGAGTCAACTCCTGATCTTATTGTAGTACAGATACCGTCATTATTCTTAATAACAAGAATGCTGTACTCAATACAAACCCAATTAAATGCTTGTATACTGGTTCCAATGACATCATTCCATCATTAAGACACCCCGCTAAAGCGACTGTCAGCAAAGAAGCTAATTCGAAAACTAAGCCCAAAGCAACTAAAGACCTCAATCCCTTTGATCCACGCTCTCCTTGAAATAAACGCCGAATGTTTTCAACATACGCAGGGTTTGAAGTCCAGAAAATTACCTCGAGACAGAACAACAACATTGGCAGACAAATAAAGTATACTCTGTTGAAGTATAGTCGGAATATTTTGTAATAATATTTGCTTGACGTTTTGATTTGCGTGAAACCCTTGAAGTTGTTCGGCTCATCTATTACTACTTTCCATGACTGTTTGTAAGAATAAATGAAGTCAGAATAGTGTTCTGGTATCGTAGCATTTGAGCTAGTATCGTTGCTCAACTTATCAATAGACCTGAAGTCCAAGAGAGAATTTGTAAGAACTGCTCCTTGTTTTGCAGACACACCAATTCCAATAAATGCTATTGACATGAGTTCAATCAAAGCAAGTTGCATCCTCCCACGAAACTTTTCCGATGCACTGATTTGGCCTTGGTAGGAGAAGTATAATGAATGCATGATTATCAATGTGAAGATGATCAGTACGGCAGATATTAAATCATTCTCCCTTCTACTTGAGCCTGGATTAAGTATAGATATGATCCCTTCTCCGATTACAATTGAAACCCAGGAGCCTATACGAGAAAGTAATACTTGACGACTCATTGGAATCATAGAACTGTATTTGAAATGTTGGACAAGCATGAAGAGATACGAAGGAACGACGACTCCACTGAGTACAAGCCATGTCCATTGCTCTGAATTATTGTGAGTGATCCAAGCCGCAATGTATAATATTAGACGGGGAAACAACTCAAGTCCAACAGTGATGATCGAGTCATTCCTGACCGCATCGTCGTCTCTCGTCATGATTATAGTCTCAACACGTAACAGGAGAGAAATGAGGCATTCAAGTGTTATCCCCATACAGAAGTAAAATGAACATTCATTGCCACGAGAATCAGTCGATGGATCATTCTCGTTCGCTACCAATTCATCATATCCACTGATTTGGTATATAGCCACTGAGACAAACATCAACCTTATTCGATTGACTAGTCGATGAAATGTATCTCTCGCAATAAACTTGCAATCATAAACACACTGATGATACCACGAAAACCAAATTGCAAAGAATACTGCAAAGAAGCAAAGTACTGCTTCATGCCTGACATATGAGTGCTCTGAATAATAATACTTATTCTCCCCAACCACCATCTTCGTACTGTCAACCACTGGATCGTCTATTATTGATGATAGTAACTCAGATAAGCTACTAATGGCAGGTATTCTTCTTCATTACTCTCGTCGTGGTAACTGTTCGAGTTCTCGTTTTGCCAGCGTATACTCGTTGGTGCGGCGTACCATTCCTTATACTTTTTCTGTGTAGAACTATTATCATTTATACAACTAGTTGTAGTTTGATGACTAGATGATGACGCTAATACATTAGTCTCATTCTCCTCTTGAGCCTCTTGCAGATGCTTTTTCTCTTCCTCTATATCACCATGAGTATCAACAGCTGAGGAGTCAAGGATTACATGAGCTGCTATTTCTTCAGGGCTAGGATTTTCTTCGAATGACTCTTCTTCTTTGAATACTCCTGTTGGTACCTCCTCGTTGTTTACTACTTCCTTTCCTTCCGTCGACATTGTCCTATTATAATGACTTACTCTAAATGGAGATATTTTGATATGTGTTTGTGTTGCAAGCTTTATTAGAATTATAGAATACAGAAATAGAAACAATTCCCTTTGTTACCAATACAACATAACAACAACAACATAATCATAAACAACAAGAGCACACCAATTCTTACCATTTGGGGGGCATTACGGTGCCCCCGGAGGGTCCCCGAAGGGCTAGCCCACGCAGTGGGTATTTATTGTGATCGAGCAAATGGAAGGTAGGTTCTCAAGGCCTTTAGATAGCGTGATATATACATTTAGGTACACCTCCTACTAGCACTGATCAGTTTTAAACGCTATTTCAATTGGTGATATATCGCGAATTTGAGTTGATACATAAGAGGGCAGATACCATCATTATTATTCTCGATAAGGTGGATTTCGGTACCACTATACGTGAGTTGGTTTATTGAAATTAGATCAGTTTCTAGCACTCTTTCAAATACCTTAGTGGTACATACTCAAGTCTATATAATTTGCATTGATTGAGTAGCAACAATTATACAAAAAAGTACACATCTTGTGCTAACAGTCATATCACTGCAATCCACAAAATATATATCAAGTTAAGTTATAAGAAAAAGTAAATCAATGACTCTAACACCAACAGAACTATCTGCAGCCAAGAATTGGTGTTCTGATAATTTACATGAATTATTAGGGTTTGCCGATTCAGCATTAGCTGGATTTTTAGTTGATGTTGCTTCTAGTGGTAAAAAGAAAAAGAAAAGTAGTGGCGGAAGTAATGGTAATGTCCAACGTGTTATGCAAACATTGAAAGATGGTGGTGTTACTGCTGATGAAGGTAGATTGTTAAACTTTGCGAATGAGTTGTGTAGACGATGTGGTAGTGGTGGTAATAATAGCGGCGGTGCATCATCGGCTGCAAGTAGTAAACAATCAACAAATAAGCCCACCACAAATGCAGACATGATGAAACGTGCTGCAAAGTATTCATTAATGGAAATGGAAGAACCTGAATTTCAATTACCAGATAAACCAAAGAAGAGTAAAGCAGTCGGGGGTGGTGATAATAGTGTACCAGGTACAATTGTTACCAAAAGTAGTAGAGGGAGTGATACAAAAAGTAAGAGCAGCAGCAAGAGATCTAAAGATGATAAGAAGGAGAGAAGTAAACATAATAAGGATGATAAGGAGGACAGAGGAAGATCTAAAAAGGAAGATATAAGAAAGCGTAGGAGGAGACGACATTCATCATCATCCTCATCAAGTTCAGGAGATGATGCAGCCGTTGTTGACGAAGAGCAGCTATGGGAAGAGCGAGAGCGTAGACGTGAGGAGATACGTCAAAAGCGTAGTAGCAAGAAAGACAAGAATGGTAGTGATGATGATAACAAAAAGGAAAAGGAACAAGATTTGAGTAAATTAACACCTGAAGAACGAGCGGAGATTGAACGAGAAAAGGATATACGAGAAAGGGATGAGTTTGCCAAACGATTAAATCAAAAGGATAAGCGGAAACAAAAGAGTAAAGTGGATGGAAATGATGATGGTAGTGGTAGTGACTATGATAGTGATACGAAAGAAAGTGATGCACAAAAGAGAATGGAACGGCTACGTAAACGAGAAGAAAGAGATCGTCGATTAGCACGCGGCGAAGAAGTTATTTTATCTGATTCAGATGATGATAATGGTGGCGACAATAATAAAAAGAAGAAGGCAATATCCATCTCAGATATGCGTGCCGAATCAAAACGTGCATACTTACAAAAGCGTACCAAACGAGAATTGGAATTGTTAGAACGAGAATTGGCAGATGAGGAAGAATTAATTGCCAAGGTTGGGGGAAGTCATACACTCACTGCAGAGGAGAAACGAGAGTTACAATTAAAGCGAGATATCTTGCGTATGGCTCGTGAACATGGACATGTGGGTGGAGATGAAGCCGAGGCTGCCAAGAAACCCGATGGATTTTATCGCTTACCCGATGAGTTTGATGGGGATGATGACGAACACAAGGGTAAATCTCGTGCTCAAAAGGGTGAGGAGTTATTAACATCACGTTATGTAGAACCCAAACAGGAAAAGAGTGAGCAGCAACTATGGGAAGAAGGACAGACACAAATGGCTGCAGGTTTGAGTCGTCATAAGAAGAAACACAAGGATGCGGAAGAAGATGATGAAGATAAGTATGATTTTGTCTTTGAAGAGCAACAGATCGACTTTGTGTGTATGGATACAAAGAAGGGATATGATCATCGTAACAAGAATAAGAAGAAACACCCCTCCAAACAATATGAGGATGATGAGATGAGTATAAAGGAAGAGGAGAAGGCAATGGAAATGCGTCCAGCTACAAAACATGAAAAGATATTGGAAGGGAGGAAGAAGCTACCCATCTATTCATACCGAGAAGATTTCTTGAGTGCCTTACAGGATCATCAAGTACTGGTATTGGTGGGCGAGACTGGCTCAGGAAAGACTACACAGATTCCTCAATATCTACACGAGGTGGGATACTCTGAATTGGGTAAAATTGGGTGTACACAGCCCCGTCGAGTTGCGGCCATGTCTGTTGCATCTCGCGTTGCCGAAGAGATGAATGTGAAAGTTGGTCATGAAGTCGGATACTCAATTAGGTTCGAGAATTGTACAAGCAGAAAGACTGTCATCCAGTACATGACAGATGGTATGTTACTTCGAGAGTTCTTAACAGAGCCCGATTTGAAATCTTATTCTTGCTTGATTATAGATGAAGCCCATGAGAGGACCCTTCACACTGATATTTTATTTGGATTGGTCAAAGACGTTGCAAGATTTCGCGACGACTTGAAATTGATCATCAGTTCAGCCACACTTGATGCTGAAAAGTTTAGCAAGTACTTTGATGATGCTCCCATCTTTATGATTCCAGGAAGAATGTACCCCGTGGATATTTACTATACGAAAGCCCCAGAGGCAGATTATGTTGATGCCGCTATAGTAACTGTACTGCAAATTCATATATCACAACCACTAGATGGGGATGTACTTGTTTTCTTAACTGGACAAGAAGAGATTGAAACTGCAAACGAAATCCTTACACATCGAACAAAAGTGTTAGGGAATAAGATTGCCGAGCTGATTTTGTGTCCAATCTATGCCAACTTGCCATCTGATCAACAGGCAAAGATATTCGAGGATACACCCAAACAGAGTCGCAAGGTTGTACTAGCCACAAACATTGCTGAAACATCATTAACCATCAATGGTATTAAATACGTTATTGATACTGGCTTTAATAAAGAGACATCCTTCAATGCCAAGACGGGGATGGAGAGTTTAATGGTTATGCCAATCTCACAAGCTGCGGCTAATCAGCGAGCTGGTCGTGCCGGAAGAACACAACCGGGCAAGTGCTTTCGACTATTCACGGCATATTCCTTCCAACACGAATTAGACCCAAATACTACTCCCGAGATATTAAGGACGAACATGTGTAATGTGGTATTGATGCTAAAGAGTTTAGGTATTGACAATCTACTTGCATTTGACTTTATGGACGCGCCTCCACCAGATACATTAATTAGAGCACTGGAGCAGTTGTATGCTTTGGGAGCATTGAATGATCGAGGTGAACTTACCAAACTAGGTCGTCGTATGGCTGAATTCCCATTAGATCCCATGCTGAGCAAGACTGTCATCGTATCAGAAAAGTACAAGTGTACATCTGAAGTTCTATCCACAGTAAGTATGCTAAGTATAGGATCATCAGTCTTTTATCGCCCAAAGGAGAAGAAAGTACATGCAGATACCGCCCGACAAAACTTTGCTCGTGGTGGTGGAGGAGATCATATTGCATTACTGAGATGTTATCGCGAGTGGGCGGAGACAGATTATAGTCCTCAATGGTGCTTTGAAAACTATGTCCAAGTTCGAAACATGAAGAAAGCTCGAGATGTTCGTGAGCAGCTGGAGGGATTATGCGAAAGGGTGGAGGTCGACCCAAACGTGTCCAATCCTGAAGATATTGAATCAGTTTTGAAAGCTATAACGGCAGGATTCTTTTACAATACCGCAAGGCTCGGACGAAGTGGTGACTACGAAACTGTCAAACAAAGAAGAACAGTGTACATCCATCCATCGTCATGTTTGGCTAAGGAAGAACCACTACCTGCATGGTTGGTATACTTTGAGCTAGCCTTTACATCAAAAGAATACATGAGACAGGTTGCACCAATTCAACCCAAGTGGTTGATTGAGATAGCTCCTCATTTTTATCAAGAAAGCGATGTTGAAGACAGCAAGACAAAGAAGATGCCAAAGGGAAGGAAAGGTAGATAGTAAACTTAGCATTAGAAGTTAGTCATCTATTCCTGCTTGCTCTGAATCTTCTTTGAATTAACAAGACTGCCATGGCCTGTTTTGCCCTCATTCGAAATAGCTTTCTTCTATTTAGAGCCCACTGCTGCTTCTTTATACTCCGCCTTCCTCTAAACTTATAGTACATTGATTGTATAGATTTAGCGGCATAATGTTGTAACATTTCCGTATGTGCCTGTTTCTTATCGTAATAACATTTTATTCGAGCCTTGAGCAATTCATGATCTTGTATATTCTCACTAATCGATTGTCTGATGAGCTTCTTCTTGATCTTATTTCCGAGATATGTCTCGCCCAATACGACATTGTGCAGCATCTGCCGCTTATTAATTGGACACACATACATTTTCCATCTAGATCCTTCTTTACCAATGTATTTGTTTGACACACATCTCAGTTCTTGAAGATCCTCGAGCTCGATAGCATCATATGGAGTAGTTGTGTGTTGTGCCAAAGCTTTGAATATATCTTGAAACTCTACAGCATCTAGAACTAATCCACATGATATCAAGGCAGCTTGGAAAGGTACAGCTCGAATGGGAGATGACAACTTCTCAAGACGATGAAGAAATTCCTCTGGTATGAGACCTGCCTGAGATAAATGTGCATCCAGAATCGAATAACTAATGACAGAGGAAGAAGTTATAGCATTTTCTCTTTGTGTGTCTGATACTGATGCTCCTTGTATTGACAAGTGCCGTTGTATCTGTTTCACTTCCTTATCACACTGATGCTTGAAGTCAGATGTAAGTTCAAGCCTCTTGTTACTTTCTAAAGCCATTGTCTCTTCTGCTATGAGTTTATTTGCAGACCATATAGATTCGAACTCGTGTTCACGTCGCTTTTGGTCGGCTAGAAATCGATCTCTCCTCTGTGTACGTTGCTGAGCGAGTATGATCGCATCAACTTGTTTTTGATGCTCTACTTGTCTCTGCCTTGCCTCCTCATATTGTCGGGCTCGTTCAAGCTTGGGTACAAGTGTTGATGGAATACTATTGTCCTCTTTGAGTGTTATCTTTGAGGTTTTCATGTCTTTGATGTGCTCAAGAATCTTACTCTGTTGAATTGATGATTCTCTAGCATTCTTCCTTATCTTCATCTGTGTTTGACAGTAAGCATGATACTGTCTAAATGCACGTCGGAGAAGCTTAGTCTTATACCATTGTGCCAGCCATTCACCTTTTGCCTCTAAGTCTTTAAATGCAACCCATGACAGCAAGGCTCTTCTTATGGTAATCTTCTTCAGCCATATTCTAATATGACCAAGACCTGCCCGGATATCCTTCTCCTCTTGACTTGTGTAGCAACGCTTGATCTTCTTGGCGTTTCGAGCATGCTTAATCAATTTTCTAAGACTATTCCGTCCGCGCGACTTGCAGTAGTTGACATGTGATCTATTTGTAAAGACACGTGCCAGTTGGATACGCTTGGTAGCCAACAGCCAAGCTTCAAAGGCAGCTCTCTTCTGCAACATTCTTGCTCGTTTAGCCAAGTCAAGCTCTAATCTCCATGCTGTGAAGACTCTACACATAAATCTCTTTGAGAAGAACTCAAGTCTCTTCTTTCCTATAACTTTACTCGACTGTCTTTGAAATGCCGTTAAAGCTTTGTCCTAAAAATGAGATACATGAGATTGTTGGGTATTGAGTGCATTTATAGGGTAACAAGGGTCATCTAAGCTTTTCTGAATACTTACCTCTTCACAAGCTAAAAGGTGTAAACGTTGATCATCTGTACAACCAGCTAAAAGCAGCTGAGTCCTAAACCTTTGCATTACTGTAGGGCACAACTCAAGCGCATTCTCTAGTAAAGTCATGGATATAAATGGTGCATTTGATGGTAGAGCTTCAATAAGCTGTTCAATACATGCTTTTACAGACCTTTCTTCTTGATGAGAAACAGCAGCCACCGATAGGACAAAGACAACATCAGATAGGAGCCAAGTATCTTCATTGTCATCATCACTTCCAACACACTCAATCTTATAGTCTTGTAGTAGCTTCAGCAGTACTTTCTTTGGAGACTCATAGAATATACTTTGAGCTAATAATGAGCCTCTGTAGACCGTGATAATATGCAAAGCATTTATAGTAGCATGTTTTGAGAAGCTTGAAGATGTACTGTCATCCCGAAAAGCAGAGTGTAGGCGTGCACCATATTTGCTAGCGGTCTCTCCGCCTAGTTCTAAACAAATAGCTTGATTCAGTGTCCATATATCAACGTTGGTAACATCGGGTATGTGATTACGAATATTGGCAAGTGAACCACCTTTTCTACTATTGGGAAAATCAATGATTGAACGAACTATTTCCCAGCGTTGCATATTCAATGTACTGAGTCTGTATATATCACATTATTTAGAATTTCATAAGTCAATTTTGTTGATGTTGAAGTCACCATTATGATTATAATACCTATGTACCAAATGAAAGTGATTGCAACATGATCATTAGCTAATAGAAGTCTTGGCAACTTGCAATTGGATTTAGCTCACCATTATTGCCTTTATCAATTTTGCAACTGCCACTTTGAATTTTTAAAAGCATTTGCCCCATATTGCCAACAAATAATTAGTTGCCTTCAGCCGTAAACTATATACATCAATACGTCCATTATATGATTCCTCTTGCTATCAATAATGGCGAGAATCGCGCATGAGGAGACATCTCTTTAAAGCTATCTTCATCGAATACAGCAGTTAGAGTTATACCTTCATCTTCGAGTCTATCTCCCTCGCCTCCGGCACCAGGTGGGATGTATAATGATGGATATACCGTACCCCTAAATCGATTTATCGTACATTCCATTAATGGCTCGCCATTCAAAAGCATCTGTATCATTGGCAAGTCAGATTGTTGTACTGCAATACCGATTACATCGCCATGTCGTAACTTAGATATAGATCTCATTAAAAACGTTCCATCATCCCTCGAGGAAGCCTCATCACCCTCCTCTTCAACATGTTCTAATGATTGATAAAATTTACGATCTTTGCGTGTTGCTACACCAAACTTTAATGCATAAGGATCATCATCTTCTTCCCCTTCAGAACTTTTATCACTACCATTCATTTGTACATCATCAAACTCTTCATCATCTGAGTTGTTATCATTATCTGGATGACGAGGCAATCCTGGTAAATGAACATGCCATTCCCAATATGCAGCATCTTTGTTTATATTGTGTTATAAATAGAATAAAGGTCATTTGTTAGGTCATTGCAACAAAAGTTCATATGATGTGCACAAAATATAAATGAGATGATATACATGGTCGAGGTCATTGAAAAATAAATGTCAAATCACATAAATAAATAAACATACCTTGCTCTATAGGGATTGTAGCCAAGGCTAATCCAGTACCCGAGACTTTAAATCCTTGTATTTGTATAGTTGGTGAAGACATTTTACGTGATATACCCAACTCAGGTGGTGGTACGCCGCTTGCAGAATTTCGAGATGACATTTCAGTCTCATATTCATCGGATGGAGAGGAGTGTTTGCCTCCAGTAATAGCATCAAAGCATGAACAGCAGGCACCCATACTAATGTAAAATGCGTAGTTTGTGTTGAGTATTAATATTTCACTTTTAACTACTTGCCGCCGACACTATTATTCTCCTACTACAATGATAATGGAGTGACTATATATTATGTTCATCAGTTGTGTCTACTCATCAAATGATCAGCCTCCTAACTACCTAACCAAAAACAAAAACTATCGTAAACTATCGTACCTAACTACCTAACCAACTTATGAAAGCGGTCTCTTATCCCTTGGGACGGATGTAGGTAGCAAATCCTGGGATATGCCCGCCCATCAATCACTTGCTTGCTCCTACAAATACCTCCAACAAAAAGAGAATCCTCATAATGGTCGCCATATTCAAGATAATTACATCATTGCATGCCGCATTTGCATCCCCCCGTAGTATGCCTCCTCTCTCATCCAACGACGATGTCGCGTCATACAAACAGCAACACAAGTCAACTTATGGAGCAAAACAGAATCATCCAACAACTTATGATGATAATCCAGTCTTCAAGGGACCATTGCAACTACAGCAAACAGAATCTCCTGATTTACATAGAAATAGAATTCATCACTACTATCGTGATAATAAGCAACTATGCAAATATCTTGATAAAGATGACAATATACCAGTACATATTACTTCATCTACTTCCACAAATACAATACTAAAAGCAATATGTGATCATTTAGCAAGATCTAACGCGCCAGTGGATGTGAAAGAAGTTACAGAATCAATGGAGTTTTATCTAAGATCTGGTAAACGACTAATCGGTGCAGCTAAAAGAGTACTTCAAAACAATGTAGAAGATACTAGTAATAGTCAAAGAACGATCACTATCAAAGACCTGTGTTGTGGCCATGGCTTGACTGGTATGTTATTTCTTGCATGTTTACCTCCCGGTAGAATACAAAACACAACCGCACAAACGATATTAGTAGATCAGACCAAGCCACAATCTCATTCAATACTGAGAGACTGTATTTCAGAAATATGCCCATGGGTATCGGAGGAAACAGTTACATTCATTTCATCACCACTTGAGAAGTACACTCTCAATGAAATGAGAGAAGAAGATGGAGCAACAATAGTCATATCAACACATGCCTGTGGCTCTTTAACTGACAAAGTAGTAGAATATAGCATTGATACAAAGGTTTCATCAATTGCAGTTATGCCTTGTTGCTACACTGGTACAGATCGAGGAGCTCCATATGGTATAAGACGAATGCTAGGTGTTTCTTTATCAGCGGATATTAGGAGAAGTTTTCATTTACAAGATCATGATTATCACGTTGACTTTGCATCAATACCCAAAGCAATCACTCCAATGAATAGAATCATATTAGCAGAAAGACGCGTATAGACTCAAAGGTCAAGGAATACCAATAACTGATAAAGCCATTGCTGTTATAATAAGATTTAAGTATCTAAAGTATAACTAACTAAACTAATCATTCAATTGCGCAATCATGCAAACATCTTTTTCGCCATTGCCATCTCCTTCTTCTTCTGCTTGGCCAATTGCTGATCAACTAGCTTCCTAAGCTTTAAGACAGCTTTATCATCGGGCACTAGTTTCTCAGCTTGGACCAAATCTTTTACAGCATCATCAAACTTTCTCTTCTGGTATAACACTGTAGCACGTCGATACAAGGCCTTTGTATTCTTTTCATCAATCTTTAATGCATCATTACAGGATTGCAAAGCGTTATCTAGCTTCTCCAACTTTATATAAGCAAGTGCAATGTTCAGATACAAGCTCATTTTCACGTCATCTACTTCTTTTCTTTCATCTGGAGATAAATCAAAGAACTTTGAGCAGTGTGTAAGAGCCTTTGCGTAGCGAGCTGCTGCGTGCCGATAGTTCTTATCAACAAACAACTCATTAGCCTCCTTTTTATTCTTCATAACAATGTCCATACGCCTCTTTGTGGGCAACTTCCTTGTGTCATGATCAGCCTCATCATCTCCGTTCATTGCTTTCTCCGCTTCCCGAAGAGCAGCACCAACCTTTGCTTCTTCTTCCATTTCACGCTCCTTTGCATCGCTTTCCTTCTTTTTGGCAGCGAGATACTCTGCACACATATCCTTCATTGTTGATTCTACAGATTGCCACTTTTTCTCTATGTCTTCCAAACTGGCATCGGAACATTCATCAGAGAATAACCAGTCATCAGTGCCCTCAAGAAATGCAGTGAAGTCATCAGAAGTTGGTAACAACGCCCCGTGCTTACTATGCCTTGCTGCTGAGCGCAATTCCAATATCAAAGCTTCAATCTTGTTTCTCAACTCATCAGCTTTCATGTACTGGCTATCTTGTTGTGACATTTCCAACTCATCCTTCAATAGATCTTCTCTGAGTGCCTTACGATCATCATCTATGTTGTTATCAGTCTCTTGACTCAAGGAATCTGACGAGGAGCCAACTAATGCTGCACCAAAAGCCAATGAGGTATCATCCAAACTACGAGCAAAGACAAAGTCATCTTCTTTTCCAAGCACATTTCGAATTGTCTCTTGAACAAAGGGGATGCGTATCCCCCCACCAGAAATCTCTACAGCTTCAATCTCTCCAACTGTATCTTTACCTCCAGCTTTATCAATGACTGTCTCAATCATACCCTTCAACTTATCCACTACTGACTCTTGGCACAGCTCTTTCATTACCTCACGAGTACAACTTAGTTTCAAATCGCTATCATTCTTGCCAATATTTTCAACCAATTGTGTGTTTTCAGTAAGCATAGACAACTGATGCTTTAACTTACTGCAACCAGCCAGTAATCTTTGAGCCGCCCTAGAGTTTGTTTTAAAGTCTGAAAGCTCAGGGATTGTCGATAAAAAGTGATGATAGAGTGCAATATCGACAAGAGATGCTCCCAGTGTTGAAGAAGAAACAGTAGATACTACCTCAGTGGACGTTGCTTTATCACTCTCGTCATCTTTAATTGGAAGTTGCTTTAGAACTGAAACCGATGTACGAGTATGTCCCATTTCTACAACCAATACCATCTTTTCTTTTTCTACATCAACATCATCAAACTTTCTTTGATATACCGCAGCCATACACTGTGGTGAGTAGACAACTGAACAACTAGATACCGATGCGGCGAATGTGGCATCTTTTAAAGCATTGCAAGTCGATTCTGGATAGTTTGGTGGTACAGCAAATATAAAGTGCAGATTGTCAGTAGTAGTCTCATCACCATTGGTATTCAATCTTTTCAATGTTGCAATCACATTTCGCTTGATATTTCCAATTAACATTGCAACTAATGCTGTAGCTGAATACTCTTTATTAGTATTTGGTACATAGACTTTTTGATGATCATCAGATGTGAGTACTTTATATCGTCGAAATGATGAAAGGCGATCCTCCTGATCATTTATTTGTGAATTATCACTATCCTTCAAGGAGTCAACCAATAATCTATCCAACATACTAATTGTATTACCATCAGCACGGCTGATTTCTGAGGCATCTTCACCGATTAATCGACGATGTTTGCCCTGTGGGAAGGATATAGCGGTAGGACATGTATGGCCACCATGCGCATTTCTCACGAGTTCAAAATCACATGACGATCCGAGAGTAACTTTTGTGGTTAGAGAGCCTATATCTATACCGACAATGGTAGGAGCAGTAGAAGACTTGTTGTCGGTCATTTTTATTATATAGTGGCAGTATTTCTATTGCTGTTAGTCTAAGGCATTCGTCATTACTTACCGTATGGTTGGAATGAAATGCAGTATCCAAATTTAGGGAATTTTTTTTGCAATGAAGATATCGAGTTAGAACTTCGTTCTTTTTATGGAGCAAAGTACATGATCTGAACTTTGCTTTGAAACAACAGAGGAACTAGTACATATCTTCATTGCTAAATAAATTCCCTAAATTTGAGAGTGGGTCTGAAAAGCACTCATGGAGGATCGAACTCGTAACCTATTTTTGAGTCTTAAAGGTAGTCAAGACTACAATTTTATATGGATACCTTCCTTCGCAGTCGATTG
>Ga0075437_12587_pt1 | contig 15486 bp, 10 predicted proteins | sample MintriMetagenome_FD_74266 | JGI IMG/M metagenome (GOLD analysis project Ga0075437, IMG submission 74266) | Marine eukaryotic communities from Monterey Bay, USA to study complex ecological interactions - Minidiscus trioculatus and... | ecosystem: Environmental > Aquatic > Marine > Unclassified...
TCTCCGACTGAGACACTTGAGCCAACTGACTGTATTTGCCACTTCCAGGGAGGTAGCAGTGGCAAGAAGAAATGGAAGAAGCTCTGTCTTCCTCCACCGGCCGTAGAAGCACATTTGGAACAACATGAATTTGATGTCCTTATTGGTGGAACGACACCAGATGGAGATGTTCTAGACGATAATTGTCAAGCTAGGGCTAGTTGTGAATCTCGTACAAAAGAGAAGTGGTGCACAAACGATTTCCAGCCATACACTGGTGATTGTGAGTGGGAGGACGATGAGTGTCGTCCCATGGTTACAACAACAACTGTGGCTACCACAACAACTGCCGGAACAACTACTGCAACTAATCAACGAGCAAGTTGTGCCTCTCGTGGAAATAAAGGGTGGTGTACAAACAATTACCAACCAGCATCGGGAAATTGTGAGTGGGTGGACGATACGTCTACGTGTCGAACTGAAGGTGGTCACTAGAGCTTGTTGACTAAATCAGGCATCCCCCATGTTGATCTTTGTTATTTCGTAATGTGTAACTTGTCGGAACAGATTTGATTTTCCGATTCTTTGTAATTCATATGGTCAAATAGGGCAAGAGGTGTTTATAATCTTGAAAATAGTTTGGGATATAAATGAAGAGGACTGCAGAATCCTTACCTCATATTGTGTAACTCTGCACCGGTTGAGTAATATATTAAAACAGGAGGCCGGTAACGACTCCGAAGGAGATTATTGTGTAGTAGATTAACATTGAGCTAATCAAACATTATCTCGAAAGTCAACTGTTGATATTCTACCTAGCCGTTCATTGTCTCAGGTGGATGGATGATGAGGATGGCCAGGGACTAACTTCTTACTAGGTAAGTAGATAATGAAACAAGGGACTTCCTTGCAATGGCTAGTTGCTGACAGTTCAATCACAAGGATTTATATCCGTCATATTTGATGTTGTTACCCCATTCTAGAGGGAATTCCGTCCTATACTTTGATAAGAGTTTCCTAGCAGCTGTTGGAGATGCTTTCCTGAAACTGTTTATTACCTGTCTACCCATTTTCCCTCGCTTGCATCCTTCGTGGAAGATGGCCTCAGCAAATTGGTCTCGAATAGGACCGTGTTTGAGATGTCTTTGAATAACAACAAAGAAATTAGTAAAGGATGAAACATCGGGATCCATATCCTTAGATGAAAGGATAGTTTGGAAGCAACTTCGAGCTAGGTCAAAAGCTTCTTTCTTCCCTTCTTCATCATCATCTTCACTTGTGAATGCACATGCTAAGGTGTGAGAATATTAGTTAGAGATGGATCCATGGGACAATCAGAGCAAGAGATAGGTGCAACAAACTGTATCACTCACCATTTAATATTGTAGAATATGTAATCAAATTAGGAGCCGCTTCGTGAAACCCATCATCTTTAGCTGCAGACATTCGTAGTAAGACTTCTCTACACTTTCTAGCTTTGCCTCGTTGTTGACTCTTTGCTATTGCATGTATGCAAGCATTATAGCAATGGGCATCTGGTTTACTATGAGGGGAACCATCCCGTCCATTCTTTTCCATACGATCAATCAGTGTAAAGGCATGGTCAACTGCATCGGGAGAATTGCTACGTGCCCAAGCAGTGATTACAGCTGAATAACATCTCGAGTTGGCTACTACATCCGAATTACCATCCTTAAAGAGCTGTTCCATCCTTAGCATGATACGGTTGGCTCTCTCGGCTGCACCTGGTTCTTTACTCCTTGCACAAGCTGTTAGAACCATGCTATAAGCATATGAATTAGGTCTGACATTGGAGTTTCCAGATCGATTCATATCTTCCATTCTAAGAAGAACCTCCTCAGCCTGGGCTGCATTATCTCTGTGTCTACTTTTGACCAAGCAGTCAATGAGACTATTATACAGGATTGAGTTGGAGGATACATAGTCAAGCTCTTCCACCTTCTGAACAATTGCTTCTGCACGAGGTACTGCATCCGCATCTCCTGATTTTGCCAATGCATTCACAACAGATGCAAAGCTATGTATTGTGGGTTGGAACTCTCTATTCCCTTGATCAGTCAATGATATCATCTCCTCGAGGAGACTTGTGGCCTTTCTATGATCACCACGTCTTGCATATGCGTCCATACATATATTATATGAGAATTCACTGGGTTTAAATTGGTCCGTATGATCCATGCTTCGGAGTAATTCTTCTACCTTGACGGCACCATTAACATCCTTACTTTTGCCATAGATGTTCATAAGTACATGATATGTAATTTGACTAATAGGCACATTGTTACCTTTCATTTCTTGGAACATATCTTCTGCACATTTCACCCAGGATGTTCCTTCTTTTGACATTGCCATGGCATGTAATGTTGAGTTGTATGAAACTTCATCTAGGATATGAGAGATGTTGATGTAAAAGTATGAGTGTACATTCGGCAAAGTAGCAGATAAAACAAAGGCAGTCAACATACCTGGGACAACATTGTAGCTCGGCATATCTCTTAATAACTTAACAGCTCTTTCTGCACTGTTTCTTTGTTTACTCTTTGCCCACTAAATAACAACGATAGCGATTAATATGGTTCGAAACAAAGAAAGGTAGAAGTTTAAGACGTGAGGCTGAACAATCACATATCAAACAGACACATATTAACACACACTTACACAATCAAGTATAATATTAAACGTTTGAACACCAGGACGAACATCTATATTCGAATCATTCATCATCTTGTGAAGTAACTGCTCAGCTCGTTCGGCTGGTATAACATTATTCCTAGCACTACCCTGTTCCTTCTCAATACCACTAATGTTCGTCCATCCCTGTATGGCACAATTAAACATTATTGAATCAGGTTTCATCCGTGTATTACCCTTGGAATACATGTCTATTGCCTCATTTAACAATTGTTCACCCTGTTCGGCACCCTTGCGTGTTTTACTACGTGAATAACACATCATTACAGTTGATAGACTAATCGAATCAGGGTCGACATGTATATTCTTCTTCGTTGATGTTAATATCTTCATCCGTTCAAGTATCGACTCGGCACGCCATGCTGCGTTGTGTTGATGACTATTTGCCCATGCATTTAATACTGAATTGTAGATTGTTAATGTTGGTATGATGGCATTTGCATCACGATCCATATCATCCTCCAATGAATGTAAAATACCTTCGGCTTCATATCCCATTCCGGCTTGGGCTAAGGCGTGTAATACTGATCCATATGTTACCTCATCAGGCTTTACATCGATATTGTTATTATTGTTATATCGATCTTTCATTCGTTGGAGTAGAGCCTGTGCCTCCGTGGCTGTACTCTTTCCAGAATCACGTGTTAGACAATATAAGACACTATTATAACTAACTCGATTTGGACTTGCCCAGCACTGTCGGACAGCATTCTCAATGTCAGTATCATTAGTAGTTGGTGTAGATCCATTCTTGGTATCATCATACACTTCCATACCATGTAATATATCCTTAGTCTTTTGTATAGCTGTGTTTAAATCATAACTACGTGACCATGTACCCAATATGTGATTATACCAATCACAACTTGGTAATAATCGTTCATCTTTGGTATTGACATACTGTTCTTCAGCCTTGCGTAGTATATCTTCCATATGGTCTAAACATCCTTGTAATGTATATGATTCATCATCGTATAACTCGGTTCCATTTGCTTTGGAGTCTTGTATTTCCATCATTTTAAGTATCTCTCTTGGATCATTCTTACCTCCATCAACACCACTGACGCCACTGCTACTGCTACCTTGTGTACCAAATTTACCAACACTATTCATATCACCATACATTAAATCATGTCTACTTACCAATATAGCACGTTTACTCCATACATTTAATTCAGCTTTAATACTAAGTGTATCAGGATAAATGTATTCTGGATATTGAGAATGTAGTAACTTCATTTGTTTTAGGATGCGTGTTGCATTTATAACTGATTGGATGTATGATGGTGTTATTGTGAAATGTTTGGATGATCGGTAGTAACTGTTGCTATCATCAAGAGTATCAAGTTCTACTCCTCCAGCTGCTGATGAAGACGTAGAACTATTATAATCAGAAGCTGAACTTCCACCACCATGATGATAACTCGTATCCAACAAATAAGTATCAATAATATTTACCAAATTTAAATTTGGACTCTTACTCAATTCATATTCATACGAAGTTACATCATTTAAATGTGTATTATTGAATAAATCATGTGAAATGAGATTGTTATGTATAGACCAATTTAGGAGGAGTTCTGCTTGGGATGCACCGTATGATCCATCTGTTGTTGTTGATTGGTTTGTGGTATCACTGTTGTTTGTTGAACTATCGTTACCGCCACTAGACATACTGGCATTAGAGTGAATCGGATGATCAAATGCCAATGTATAATCTCCACCAGCCTTTCGTTTCTTGGCATTACGACCAAACCCTGGATGATAATGCATATACCAACGTCGTGACCAGTAGTGTAACGCCACTCGTGCCTCGTTAACTATTGCTTCTGATATCCTCCCTTCATTGTTGTTGTTATCAGTGGTGAGATCTAAGGAGAGTAAACGTGATGTAGAATGAACCATACGATCTAATTCTAGTTGAGCTGATCGTTTCTGTGCCTCGGAGATTACTGGTGGCGATGATGCTTGTTGTTGTTGGATACCGTTGGAGAGATGAATTGCAGATGATTGACTATATTGTCTATTCTTGATACACGAAGGCGATGAGTATCTATATTGGGCGGCATTGCAATGGTGATCATTGTTGCATGAAGATAAAGTATGCACGTGATGTGAGCAAATTTTGGAAGATGAAAATTGTGTATATAAGCGCTGTTGCAGAGATCTTCGCGATATCGTGGATGACGATAGACTTCTATAACTGTTGATACGCCATATAGGCATGAAAATGGTACTGCAGCGGCGTTGTAACATCATATATTGAGCGCTCAACTCTCGATCTCAAAGTGCAGTGGTTGGAGGACAGCAATGCAAAAAAATTGATGCAGTCACTAATACACCACCACTTGAAAAAGGATAAAGAATCAGCATCCGCTGACTGCACCATGAATGTAACTAGACTACGACTGCTATCATATTCATAGCCATCGTTCTGATGGTGGGGCAGAATGAATACATACCATATCTTACTGGGGGTGAGTGGACGCCGGTATCCTAATTTTATGAGAGTTTAGCACTCTTCCTTTTGCTGCATATGCAAAGTTCATAAAGATGCATATGTATATTCTATTGATTAGTAGTACAATATATGGTATTTGGATATACACAGGGTAGTTTGATAAGTGTTTTTCGATCCCCGGAGTTTGATATTTAGAGATATTAGGTCACACAACAACTCGTTTTGTCATTGCAAAAAAAGTACACATCATATCACCATAACTTATCTGTAGGAAACAACAAACATGGATATAGTCGAGAAATCAAACACTACATTACTTAGTATAGAGCAGAATGATCCCAAGTTGACGCATCTAGCTGTTGTTGGTCGGGACTATACTGCTGACAACACAGAGAGATGTTTCTGGCTACACGACGGAGCAGATTTGTCAAGACTTGGAAATGCCATTGCAAATAATACTCATCTGAAGTCAATAACACTTCGTGAATCGTCAGGTTGGACGCGAGACATTAGCTCTATTTTTGAGGGAATACAGCGTAATGTTACCATCAAACATCTACATCTACAGAGTGGTATTGGAATTGGAGTTTTGAATGAATTTGTGTCCCTTACGCAATTGGAAAACCTTGGTATATTAGAATGTGATCTTAGGGATGGTGTGCTATCAAAATCCCTTGCTCAGACTATAACAAAATGTCCAAATCTAAAACATATTCTCATATTCGAATGTAAGATTGATGATGCCAGTCTAAGAGATATTGCTTTGGGGATTCGAGGGCTGTCTTGTCTTGAAAAACTCCATATGTGGAATTATTCTTCTAATATTAATAGTAATAGCATTGGTATTGAAGGAGCTGTAGCAATTGGAAGCTTATCACAAAATATAAGCAACCTTAAACTTTCTAGTATTGGATTTGATAATGAATCGATACAAATAGTAGTTAATGGACTGATAGGCAATGACAAATTGAAACAATTAGATTTATCTGGAAACAGAATCGGAAGGTCTGGATACGAATCAATTGCAACCCTACTTCAGAACCCAAACTCCAATATCAACAAAATCGGTCTTTGGGGCATGGCTAATTTCGCTGATGAATATGCATCATTACTTGCGCAGTCCTTGATTGGTAACTCAAAACTAGAGCACCTTGATTTATCCCACAACAAAATCGAGAGATCTGGTTGTGAATCAATCGCGGCTTTATTGCAATCTCCGAGTTGCAACCTAATCAGCCTTGACCTTGGAAGGTGTGGACTTGGTAATAATGGATGGGCAACTGTTACAACAATCGTTCATAGTTTGATAGGCAATACCAAACTGGCGGAGCTTGGGTTATCTGGCAATAGAATTGGGAGGCCCGGTTGTGAATCAATAGCAGCCTTGCTTCAAGACCCCAACTCCAATATCAATAAAATTGATCTTTCGAACTCTAAAATTGATGACGATTGTGCAGTATTTGCACAGGCCTTGATCGGTAACAACAAATTGAAGTGCCTTGACTTATCAGGAAATAGAAGCATCACCGAATCAGGTTGGAATGCCTTCTCTGCCATCCTTGCTAATAACTCCAACCGCACATTATGCAGCCTTGGTAAAGACCATCGTGATAAAGACTTTGTACCCGATAGTCTTGCCTCCCTCCTCAAACTGAACCGTGCTGTTGATATGGAACCACTATTTGAAGTAGACTCGGAAGATGATGAGAGAAACATGAAAGCATTACCTTGTGTCATTGATTGGTTCGGTCGTATTAGAGGATCTACTCAAGATGAGGAGGTGATGAAATGTATCAAAGCACGAAAGCTATCTGCCATCTTCCAGTTTGCACGTGCCATGCCTCTGAAGTTTGTACCGGCTTCTCACTTTACTCACCCGTCCGTTGTATCGTTGATTCAACTAAAAGAAGATAGAGATAATGCCCTGGAAAGAAAGTACAGAGAGTTACAGCAGAGGAATTCCGAGTTGGAAAAGCAAGTTGTTGCAAAAGATACAGAGATTGCCTCCATGAGAGAGGCCAAGGAGAAGTCGGATGATGTTTTAAAGGCTAAGGAAGACGAGATCAAGGATCTTTATGGGCGATTAGACTCTATTGTCAATGTGGCAAGGCCTAAGAGGAAATTCCCCTGGGATTAGCTCTCTTGTCCGTTAGTCGGTTGTCGGTTGATAGAAGGATTTGTTTTAGATAGTCAAAGTAAGGTCTATATTCTACTCCCCGTGTATCCTGTTATATATGTTGGAAGATCAATAAGATATACTTCGACCATATAGATTCTTAGTTTACATCAATCTTCCTATTATATCTCTCCATGTCCTTAACTTCTTCTTAGTCTTCACGGTCAATTAAGCTCACCCCGCTAACCCCTCTACCTAAACACACACTAATCCCCACCTCTCCTTAAATCAAAACGGATGCCTTGGTTGGGGATTCTTGATCAACCTCGGAGAATTCCGATTCCACCGCACCACCTTGGCCACCATCAAGGAGTGTCTCACGTAACTTGGGCATGAGCATCGTCCTCTTGGATACCTTGTACAAATTCCATAAGGAAATGATCAAGGCAAAGGATACAACAATTAAGAATGCCCAGGTGGCAACATTGTCAAAGAAGTGACGATGGTATCTTTTACTTGAATCGATAAATCCTGATAGAGGAGAATCGGCTAATACACCAGAGTTGGATGCTTGGTATATGTCACGGAATGTTGCCGTCTTCATGATTGTCTTGGCTGAGAACTTCATACACTGCGCAACGAGGATTTGGGAAAGAGACAGGGAAAAAGTGATATTATGAGATGGATATAAATAATTAATAAAGGGTATAAAAAACACCCACACCCCCACCAACAACAACAAAACAATTAAACATACCTGATTAACATTGGTATACCCCGCATCATCATAACACGAGAATGCTTCGCCCGTTTCACATCCCTCCCCACCCAACCTACGTCCACCACCATCATCATCATTACAACTATACTTATCCCCACCAGTATTTTCTAAATCATGTGCCACACACGGATGACAGATATGCCATGCATCAAACGCACTATCCCATCGTGCCTGACTTTCTTCCAAATCTTCATAACTCCAATCATAATTCGAATAATCACCAGACCCGCCACTCCCACCCTGGAAGATATTACCCACCAATGTCTCAATCTCGTATGTATCGGCCGGATAATCCTCCTTACAATAAACATCTGTATATAATCCCACAGCCATACGTCCATTCTGTGAAGGCCTAACATTATAATACAATTCATCACCATTATCATTCGTACGTCCGGTATCAATACAACCATGTGGCCAAACACCTCGAGTCTGTTGCATAAATGCATATTCCTCATCAGACCAAACACATATGCCTTCATGTTTAAATAATTGTTCCATCCAATCATCCCAATTCTTATGTTTAAAAAAACCAAGGATACTAAAGTGTGTATTCTCTAAATGACAATCCATTTTGGCACATCGGTTACAACCATCAGGCGCGTAATCACAGGGTGTGGTGTCCCATTTATTCTCGAAACGATCCCACTGTTGATATTCGCCAATGCCGCATCCATCGGTATATTCAGTATCAACATAGGCTGCCCATAGTAAATATCTTGTACAGCCTTCTTCGGTGCCGCCATCGTTACTTCCATTATCTTGAGCGTAATCATCATCTTCGGTAACTTCATTACAATCAATCATGAAACCTAAGAGACGCCATGCTTGGGCATACTCGTCGTATTTGCCTAGACCGGGTATGAAGGGTTGTACGGAATAGGCATTATTTTCATCGTATCCACCTGTGGTTTGATCTTCAGCTAACTTTCTATCACCCTGTTGGGAGGCAGTGCCTTGGGGAGAATTTCGTGTAGGATGTTTCACATACTGTAAATCAGTATCCCTATTGATATTATTATTACCAGGCATTGCCTCCTCATCAACATTTAATAAAGGTATAAATTCAATACCCTCTTCTAAACTCATCCAATTACTCTCCATATTATTTAATAAGGCACTGCGTGACGGATCTTTATCTTTATTTTTAATGGAGGCTTCGTTTATAATTTGTTGTACATTATTCGAATTTAGGTAGGGCATTTTACGTCTGGGTGGTGGTTGTTGTTGTTTTAGGTTGTTGTTAGTTGTGGTTGTGGTGGTACTACGAGCATGGGTAGGTGTTGATATTAGAGCTAGGGATGATGCCAGTATGGCAGCTCTGTGTTTTATTGACGACATGGTTGTTTGTTATAGGTTAGTTTTGTGCACAAGATAGTTGAGAGCGAAGTATGGGGTGCGGAGTGCGAGTCAAATTGTTTAGATTGTTTTTATTGCAATGATCTATTCGAATAATGAATAGTAGAAATATACACCACAATAACAACCACAACAACCTTCCTCTTTGGAATGCAATGCTATTATAATATATTGGTTATCATCTAGACCTCCTCAACGCTTGGGCTTGTCCGCCAATAATTATCCAACAAATCGCAGGACAGAAAGCAAAGATATTTGGGGGCTACTTAAGAGCATAACCCCGACGCCCGCGTAATATCCAAAATAACCCCCAGGACGTACTGCCGGAGATATGTAGTGCCCCCGGAGGGCTAGAGCGCTAGCTCGCTTGTGAATAAACTGGAATGCGTTGAGAGAAAAAGCCAACCCTCAAATCCAAGGAGTTGGATATGAGCGCCATACTCATCCACTAACTGCTAGATGAAGAGATTACTAAAAGAAGGGAGATATTAATAGAGAGATTATTAGAGCATAGTATTGCAATAGGGACGCAGAGCGGACCGGCGGACGATAAATTTGAGCATTCATATCACTGCTCGAATTTTGTCATAGTAGAGCAATCAATTTTGATATCCTAGCTCTCCTTCTCTAACAATAAGCTTGCTTCATATCGATAACGATATAGATTAGCAGCTTTGAGAGGTCTAGTCTGAGGGCGGCGATTCGAGTTACGACCGTATAGATATACCGAGAGCATATTCTTACAGAGAATACAATCAAACATACACAATAATGTCATTTCTAAAATTAGTCCTCTTCCTAACAGCAATAAACATCCCCACCACAGTACAAGCTGGATGGGGTAATTCCAACAATGCAAGAGACGCAGCATGGAATTCCAAATCAGATACAACCTCAACGGGCTACAAAACATTCCAAGAATTACAATCCAAACTAGCACCCGAAACAGGTGACATTCTTGATAACTTAGCTGAATATGATAAATTCTGGGTAGAAGTTAAACATCCCCACGGCGCGTCAGGCTCATGTGTTTGGTCGGAATGTAAAACAGGCTACACTAATTCCAATGATGATCAATACGGTGACGGTCGTGACGGAGATGAACAATGGTATCAATATCGTACACAATCCTTCTGCGCCAATGCCGCATACAGTTTATATGGACGTAAGAAAAGTGATTGGAATCCAATGGGTTTTATAGGTTGTAGTAGACGTCATTATATTAATTCATTCTTTACCTATGGTGGTGCAGATAATTTATTAAAGAGTTTGGAGAAGGTACCGAAATTGTATTATGATTCAGATTATTATTATGAAAATCAGGCGTCTCAGGTGAATGGTGGTAATCAGGATAATAATAATCAAGATGATGGACAGAATTATTATACCGAGCCAAGTAATGCGGACTGTTTGGCATATTATGATTATGCACCGCCTGATATGGATGATGATTACGCCCAATGGCAGAATGGTGGTAATAATAATAATAATCAAAATCGTGAATTATCTTCAGGAAGTGAAGATTATTCCCAACAGGGATATTCATCAACATTAGGGTGCTCCGGAGATGGAAAGTATGTAATGTCAATATTCCAGGGTAATTCCTGTGATGGTAATAATTTCATACAAGATATTAATAAATTCCGAGCGTATAACCGGCAGCATAATCATGTGGGATGTCATTCACTATGGCATTCGGGCAGTTCCGAAACGACATATGAAAATATGCGTGAATTATTAAGTAACTCTTGGTCATGTGATACCAAGGTTTATCCACATCAATGTCCTGATCCGTATGGTGAGAAGGCACGATATGAGTATGCCTTACGTACGGCAGCACATGGGGGTAATCCCATGGCAGCATATCGTAATTCATTAATGAGACGTCCCATCCGTATTTTAAGTTGGATTATGTTATTAATTACCATCTGTGTATTGTTGGTAACCTATAATGTGAAGAATCATAAACGTATCATGGATAGAGGTGGCGGGTGGAAGGTTAGTTTACAATGTTTAAGGGAGGATGGGAAGGTCCGATGGGCAAGTGCCACGGCGGCAGCACAGATTTATTGGGAAAGTGCACGTAAGGCAGCCGCGGAACGTCGTGCACAGCGTTATGTTGAGGCTGAGGCACGTCAACGACGTCGTGAGGAACGTAAATCACGATCACGATCGGGTGGTGGTGGTAAGGATGGAGAACGGAGGAGGAGGCGTAAGTCGAAGAAGTCAAAGAGTAAACGAACGACGTTCTAAAAGTCGAGGGGATGAATTTTATGAAGGAGAGGATCAGGGTGCCGAGGGTGGTGGTGGAGATGGTGTTGAAATGGGAAGAGTTAGCAGTAGTAACAGGAGAAGTAGGAGTGAACGTGGTTCCTATTCCTATGAAGAGGAAGGTGGTGGGGATGGTGCTGAGCGTCGATCAAGGCGTAAGTCCAAGAGTAAGAAATCCTCAAGTCGATCAAGATCCCGAAGAGGGGAAAGTGGTGAACTTGATAGTACCCTGGATGATGAGGGTACGGGTGGTGTGATGGCGTAAGGAGGTGGTTAGTAAGATTATTTGGACGTTTGGTGGAGGGTGGGGTATTGATGTTGTTGTGGCATGAACTTAAGTGTCAGGCTAGAGCATGGGGAGATTTAATATATGTAGAATTTAAATGTTAGTAGGTTATTTGTGCACCAAGTACCAGTCTATTCTGATGTAGTATTAGTTTGTTTATCTTAGTATAATCCCTCCCTTGAACATTCTATATCATGAATAATGCTTCTTCCTCCTCTTACGCTTCTTCTTCTTCTTCTTGCCCTCAACATCGAAGGGTGTAGCAACAAATGATAACGGCATAGCACGTGCAAATTGGAAGATTGCAGAGAGCTTTCGTGTTCTGATACATTTGGGTACTAATCTGTTTCGGGTAGTTTCTCTAGCACGCCGGCCAAACCAATCAATAACATGCGGCAGTGCCTTCGGTTTCCTTTCATCGTCTTCAGTATCCAGTTCAAATAACGGTTCCATATCAACGGCAAAGTTTAGTTTGAGTAGGGTCGCAAGACAATCAGGTACAAAATCTTCACCACTGTCTTCTTTACCAAGACTGCACAATGTATTGTTTGAGTAATTCAAAAAGATGCTAATGAAGGCATTCCAACCAGATCCAATGGTGATGTCTGTATTGCCAGATAAGTCAAGGCACTCTAATTTGGTGTTGCCAACCAAGGACCGTGCAAGTAGTGTTACACACTCATCATCAATATTAGTACAGGCAAGATTAATTCTGCTGATATTCGAATTTGGGCAGCAAGTAGCTTTAAGCAGGGTAGCAATATATTCACAACCAGATAACCCTATGATGTTATCCGATAAATCAAGCTTCATCAATTTGGTATTACAGTCGATCAAAGAACCGACTATTTTTATTAACCATCTGTTGTTATTAATAATACACCCACCAAGGTGGAGTTCGGTAAGATTGCAGCCGCTGTGATGTTGCAAGAGCGATACAATGGATTCACTACAAGACTTTCCGATTATATTTCTTGATAAATCAAGGTGGGTCAATTTGGTATTGCCAATCAAACAAGTAACTATTTTTGTTAACGACTCATTATTCATTTCACACCAACGCAGGTCAAGACTGGTGATATTGCAACTAGGAGATTGCAATAGATTTATGATTGATTCACAGCCCGACCTTTGGATTGTGTGGAAGGATAAATTAAGACTTGCCAGCTTACTTGCCAGTTTGGTATTGCCGATCAAACCATTAACAATTATTTGTATCGAATTATTACGAAAGCCGAAACTAGAAAGTTCAAGGTGGTTGATGTTACAATGAGGATCCTGGAGTAAAGTTGCAATTGCTTTGGCACCCTTAGTACCACTAATACAACCAGTATAACCATTTGTTGAATCTTCATCAACAGAAAGAAGATACAGTTCTTGAAGACATGATAGACCTTTAATCCCCAAAGCAAATGCTTTTAGACTAGCATCGTCAATCTTGCATTGGCAGAGGGCAATAATGTTTAGATTTGGAAACATATGCACAGTTTGTGCAAGGGATCCTGCTACGCCGCCTCTAAGATCACAACTTAATATACCAATACGTGTGAGGCTGCTAATGTTTGCCACATACTCATTCAATATACCAATTCCAATACTGCCGTGCAAAGAAAGGTTTCTAATGGTACTATTCCGTTGTAATCCCTCAAAAAGAGGTGCTGTGTCTAGAGTCCATTCTAAAGATTCATGGAATGATATTAAAGTCAAATGCTCATTATTTCCAATTGCATTTCCAAGTTTTAACAAATCTGCTCCATTGTGCATCCAAAATCGTCCAGCAACACGATCACCTAAAGTATGGCTCAAGCTTACAATATCCAGAGAAGTTAAACCCGGATCATTATTCTCTAATCTAGATAATGTTTTGTTGGACTCCTCAACTATATCCATCTTGATTTGTATATGTAGTTAGTGTTGATAGTGCACTTTTTGCTATTTATCTCAACATGACAAACGGTCAAACGGTATAATATCGATTACCGAGCAGTTAATCTGAGTACACCAAACGAGTGAGCACTAAAACTGATCGTATATAGCCAAATGTGTAATTGTTTGATACTAATCACTATCAATTCTTCCCCTGCCTGACAAACTGCAATTTGTTTTATGTGCACTTATACTCAAATTCGATACAAAACCTATAAAAATAATAGTGTAAAACCTGTGTGTTGTAGCTCACTAATCACTAAGGTATGTAATATTTATTATGTAACAACTAACAACTTGTGCTTTGACAATGGTGATTTCTCTACTGGCCTGCTGTCTAATCCTCTTGGCAATTACTGCCGTGTATAGCACTGAGATATTACCTGGTCGTATTAATGAGTTTAAGGTGCGTACGACTTTGTTCTGGCGTTTATATTCAAGTATTTGTGCATATGATATGAGTTTGAAATTTTTATGTGAACAATTCTCATCATCTTCTGTCTCTATTATATTGTTGTAGATATTGGAAGGGCATACTACACCGGATGATTACCATTCTCCTCTACCACATACGTAAGTGAATATTATGTTTTGTATGGATGGTTGCTCTACGATTGCAATACATATCTATCTGAATTGCAAATACTTATGCTTTTCTCAACGTGCGCATCACAGATACATCAAGGAGAGTGATCTACCAACATCTTGGGATTGGCGTAATATATCTGGTAAATCATTCTTAACACATTCATTAAATCAACATATCCCTCAATACTGCGGTTCATGGTACGTTGGGCTTTGATATAGAAGTTCTTTGCAATAAAATTTTATGCTCACATCTTGTGCTCAATTGTAAACTGATGATAGCTGGGCTCATGGAGCTATGTCAGCATTAGCTGATCGGATCAAAATAGCCCGTGGCGGTACTGGAGACGATATCAATCTATCGATTCAATACATTCTAAACTGCGGAGCTGCTATGGCTGGTAGTTGTTGGGGTGGAAGTCATTCTGGTGCATATGAATTTACAAAACAAAACGGACCAATACCCTATGATTCTTGTCAACCATACTTGGCCTGCAGTGCTGATTCCGAAGAGGGGTTTTGTAAACATATCGACAGTACATGCTCGAAACAAAACATTTGTAGGACGTGTTCGACATTCGAATCAAAAGGAGGTACTTGTTCCGAGATTGACTTCTTCCCAAATGCAACGGTAGCAGAGCACGGCACTTACAACTTACTATCACTAGACCGGGTTCATAAGATTAAGGCAGAGATTTATGCCCGTGGCCCTGTGGCTACCGGAATCAATGCCATGCCCATTTTGAAGTACAAGGGGGGTGTTATTAAAGAGCTTAATATATTGGACATGCTTGTTGATCATATTGTGAGCATCGTTGGGTGGAATGTTGATGAGGAAGGCGATGAGTATTGGATCATTCGAAATAGGTAAGTAGAGGTCCTTTGTATTGTTTCTCGTTTCATCAGAGGCAAGAACTTACATGCATATTGCTCCTCTTTGATATTCAGTTGGGGACAGGAAAGTCCGCGTTAGTATTCTTTTATCATGCGAAGTCAAGTGTTCAATATGA
>Ga0075437_10791_pt1 | contig 15472 bp, 14 predicted proteins | sample MintriMetagenome_FD_74266 | JGI IMG/M metagenome (GOLD analysis project Ga0075437, IMG submission 74266) | Marine eukaryotic communities from Monterey Bay, USA to study complex ecological interactions - Minidiscus trioculatus and... | ecosystem: Environmental > Aquatic > Marine > Unclassified...
CCTGATCTTGGAATAGACTATATGTTGAAGGAGATGGGAGTGTCACCAACTGGTCTTCATTATCTTCTGAATTGCTCTTGGGTATGGTAATATCCAAAATGTTATAAACTTCCTCCCAAGACAAGCTCATCTTTTGCAATATAACAGAGCATTCTAATCCTCTCAATACTATATTATCCAAATCATATAATCCAATGATATCCTTTTCATTATGAAAGTAATATCGATGACAAGATTTAACTACAGTTGGTACTGGATATTTTAGACAATCTTCATTACTTATTGTCTGCTCATTCAATACTAATCTACCAAGTAATAATGAAGCATCTAATACTACCACATGATTACTCTCAAACACTTCCATATTCTTGTTAGTACTTAACTTACGTTCATAACGTTTATTACGTTCATCTAAATCATTATGATTATAAAACCATCGTACTTCCATTTGCAATGGACCGAGGTAATATTTTTTAGTTGATAACTTCTTTGGTTTCTTATCACGAAAAAAGGATAGTATTTGACATGCTCGCCATGTAACTGTGAAGGGTGAAGTGGTATTTAGTTTACCTAACGGAGTTGTTGCTTTTGTTTTCTTCTTATTACTACTAGTAGTATTGTTGGATGCTGTTGGATTTTGTATACATGCCAAATCACCAATTTTAATTGACCAATTATTATTCTTATCATCTTGCTGTTGACTAAATGTCGGAGTTAATAGTGGATCGCTCTTCATGAATTTATCACGTTGGGGTATATATTGTACATGTGAGTAATATTCTCTGGTATCATCTTCATATAGGGTAGTTTCAGATGATGTTATGGTACCTTGATCTGATGATGCTGGTGATTTGGTTAAAGTTCGAGGTGTTTTGCTTTTACGGCTACTGGCTGTCTTGGGCGTTGCCTTCTTCATGGCAGGTGTCTTCTTACTAGTAGACGACGATATAGATGGTGTCTTTGCCATGTTTTAGTATGTCAATGCAGGTTGATATAAGCAAAATAGGGTAGCACCAGACAGGGAATTTATTTGTTTGTTTGAGATTTGTGTGGGTGTATTTCCTGTTACAGATCAAGACAGCAACGAAGTCACCAAATAAAACGAGCGTTAAAAACTGATTAGTTACTATATTATCAATATATCAGAGCGATTATTGATGACGCCATCGAACCTAAGGTGCATGCACCTGCAACAACTAAATACACCAATTTTTTTTATGAGAGTTGCGATGATTACAAGTGGAATATTTAAAGACATAAAGAGTTACGATAGCGATGCACCTATTGAGCTCTTCATACATATCATGTTAGATAGTATTAGTTATTGCAAGTTGCAATAGAAATAAGGCTGTGGCGATTGCAAAAAGAACGGCCGGTGTTCGGGAATAATGAGCACAATAGCTCAGAGATAGATCAGTTCAGATTATTAAGGTATTAAGAACACTATCCAAGCAAGAGGAGAAACGCATGATGGATACAATAAGGAGTTACCATTCTCAAGCTTTTAGAGATGGAATTGTTGATGCTATATATGCGCTCGGTAACAATAATTCAACACAAGATATAGCACAACATATGAAGCAACAAGCACCCTTTTCAGAAAGCTCGTGGTGGTGGGAAGATAGAGAGTTTAAATCTGAATTGCAAAATGCAGTCAATAGAGGTGATATCATCCAAGCAAATGATTCCTATACGTCGTCTGCTGTAGCTGCAATTAAATGCAAGGCAAAGCAACAAGAGAAGGAGATGTATGAAGCCATGCAACAATCTAAAAAGGATAGGCGTGAATGTGCAGATATGTTATTAACAAACTTGAAACAACAAGATCAACAAACTAAGAAGCAACAAAACAACAACAAACGGCAGAAGGTGGGGGAAGATAGTAATGTTCCATCACTTTCTAAATTGGGTTTGAAACTTGAATCACTTCTGCTAAATGATAGGATGATCATTGTGCCCATGATAGAGATAAGAGACAATGCAACTAATAAACTTAAAGGAATAGACAAAAAGTTCCAGGATGCAATTGACATTGCAACTGATGGTAGTTGGACTGTATTGAATGTGGTATTATCTCGTGTTGATACAATAGAGGGAAACCCAGGTATCAAAACATATGCAGACTATGAAGGAGATGTAGTAATAGATGCATTGTACGATTGTGATGGAACTGCTATGTACACGAAGTTACTTGACAAACTTAATATTGTTTGGAGTGACGAGGACCTTATAGATGGCACTGTGTCATGTTATTGTTGGGAAGGCAATTATTATGAAATGTGGCAAAACGGTGAAACGGAGAGAGTGGGATGTTATGACTGCGATGGTAATGATTGCCCCCTTGACGATGACAGTGATTATGAAGGATACATATTCGATGAGGGCCACACACCTAGATATGAGAATACTCTTTGTGAAAGTCTTCTTATTGGTATATCAAAAGAACTGATACCAGAGCAAAAACAACTGTGATCTACTTAAGTCTTGAGAAAAGGAGACATGCGGTCAAAGGTAGAGAATTGATTTTACTTTAAGCTAATGTAGAACTCTTACTTTATAACCAGATCTAGAAGCAGTGTAACTGGACATTAGGAGGACACGTGTCAAATGGGAGAAGGGAAAGGGTGTCTCAGGTCTCAGCCAAATTTTCATAAAAAAAGTTGCGCCACACAACACAAAGCTATTGCATAGGCAACAACTTCCTCAACTCATTATAAGTATAAGTCAGCATATCATAGTACTCTGGTATAATGTAGTTGTTATAGTCATTACCTACTTGGCCATGGATGGCCATGTGCCAGAGATATGTCATTACCGGCACTATATTAATCCTACAATTTTGCAATACATCATCGTCATACATTACTATCATCAACATTAATACAAGCACAATATAATTCAATATATCTATAATAATAATAACCATGTCATAGTATATCTATATTGCATAAATCAACATCTCATATTAAGGTAACTACCATAGTTAGTCACGTTACTGAATCCCGTAAGTACTTTTTGCTCAAAAATAATAATATAAGTATCATTATTGACTCACCTCAACTCAATATCATCCATATCTATACAACAATATCCAACCATGGCATCCAAACAATCCCTAGAATTATCTCTATTTGATAGTACCAACAATGGCAGCCACCACAGTGGTCGTTCAGGCCTTCGACAACGTCGTCGTCCTACTAACAACAACAACAACAACAACAAACCAACGACATCAACCAAAAAGAAGCAGCGTAAAGGTAGTGTTGGTATTAGTACTACTGCTAGTGCTAGTGCCAGTGCTGGTGTTGATGATGATAAGAAGATATCATCTAAAGTAGTGAAAGATCTTCAGACACAACGTGATGCATACTTTGCCAGCCGTAAAGGCCAGAAGGACAATTGGCACAAGGATGCTACAAAGGGGCAGATGCTATTAGTATTTACTGATACTTCAGGTGCACATTGTTTAAAGCCAGATGGCAAATTACCCATGACACAAAGACAGATGTTACCATACCTCCGTAAAAATAAGTTGGCTGTCCGTTGTAAAGATAACAGTAATTGTACTCACTCCGTCAATGATTGTATGGCTACAAACTGTCTCGATTATGCTCTCGGTAATGAATGTAAGTACTTCTTTCTATTTGATTTTGTTTGTCATTAATCACTAATAATGTTCACCTAATAATATCCATTTTATTTAATTAGATAAGCCAGTCAGTGTTTTATCAGGTCCCGAGTGGAAAGCGGCTTGTCGGAAGAGATTTCAAGATGGTCAACCTTGGTCAACTAGGTGGTTTTGCTGGGAAATTTTATGCCACGGCAAGTGAAACAAGTACACCATATTACTTGTTGGTGGGTAATGGTGCAATTACTAATGGTAATGGTGATATTATTTGTCAAGTCCTTGACAATCAAATTATTACAGGACAGGAGGAAAAACAATCTGTCCTTATCATCGGTCGATCCAAACCAACTGATGAGGAAGGTAATTCACTCCAGAGCTCATCTGAGGTTATCGTGCACAAGATTGGCAAAGATAAAGCATATGAAAACTGCAAGGCTGCAGGACAATTTAACAATCATACATCCTATCTCGATAATGTCATTAAAATGAAATTTGGACTTGAACCAATGTATGGCAATATCAATGGGAACGATGCTAACGGAAAGTTTGACAATCGTGGATTGTTACCTGATTGGACACATTATCAGAGGAGGTACACTCACAAGAACCTAACCACAAACATTAACAAATTTCAAGCAGCTGTTGGAGGTTATTTCCAGGGAAAATCGGATAGTCAGAAGAAGAGGAAGTAATCGGTATCAGGGAGAGTCAGTTGCATGACACATGATGTGTATTCTCCAAATGTTCCTACCCCAAATCAGTGTAAGAGAGATATGTGTTACAACGTTAGGTATCATTTGCATGTACATATACAACTTTGGAAGTGGTATATGATAAATATGCACATGATAATATACTTTAGATGATGATATTATTTGTTACACTACTACTACTACTTCTGCTTCTTCTTCTTATCATCATTCTTCTTCTCATCACGTGAGGCACGTGACCTCTTTAATGCCTCCAAACCAGCTGTAGCAACACCATCATGGTCCATACCATTATTATCAACCATCTGAATATTAGTGGGTCGGGCAAAGGATTGTTTCCTTGCTTGAATAGTAGTTGCTGCCTTTGCACCGTCCCTAGCACGTCGAGCATCCTCCCATTTATCCAACCTCAACTTTTTGATTACATCCATATTCACCCTCCAATCTTTAGTACCATCTTTAGTACCAACAAATTTCACTAACGACTTGATATAATCATACAATTGCTTACCGCCTGTATCGTGCCCAATACAAAAGACATCTTCCCCATTGACATCTTGCCAATTCTTAGTCTTCTTGTCTTCACTAAGATCGATGATGGTTGGTCGGTGTTTATTAAAGACACGTAGTTCAGTACATAATGCAAATGCAGTATCGGCTGTGGGTGCTTTACCGTGTCTATCCGTGACATATGGATGGCGCTTCAAAATTTCAATCGCCCAATTAGGGTTAAAGAATCCTCGTCCCAACTCATAATTCTTCTTGCCAACAATATATCCAAAGTACTGAAAGCCATATTCAATTGTCAAGTCAACATTTTGATTCTTAATAACATCTTTCTTTGTCTTACCACGAAGATAATCGTCTACAATGTAACGTCGGATCCTACTCTCATGATCCTTGAAAAAGCCAATGACAATACTCCTTTGATCAGGGCTAATGCAAATGGCATTCTCGAACCCATCACAAACATTACCCTCAATATCAATAACAGAAATCTTCCCATTGCGATTATAATTCCTATAAAAGAAGTCTAACAAGCTATATCCACCAGACGAGAACTCTTTATGATCTCTCTCTCCTGCACGTACGGAATTGAATCCTTCTCCGTTCCACAGCAGCAAACGACATTCACCTCCACGATGATTACCTTGACGGGTAAGTGTTGTTGCTTGTTGAAGAAGTGTGGCATGGAATGCCTCCTGGAAGAGAGATTGTCTAACATTGAATGGGGTAACATCACTCACTTTCCTCACTTGTACATCAACACCCAATGCACGTGCAACCTCATACAAACTATCAGGATATCGATCTTCATCTCTACCTGCTGTTGTTTGTGTCGAAGCTTCACCGATATATGATCCAGTATACCAATCTCCATCACCTAATCCAAGATCGTTAATCTTCTTCACTGCCTTGCTCACCATTTCAACCGAATCAACTAAATAATTAGCTGTATTAGCTTGCATAGTAACATCTACAGATTTCCATGTTGAAACTTTTGCAGTTACATCTTTCTCATATGTTGTTCCTTCCGTATCAATTGTATTAATATGCACCTCTTCCGAACCAGCGACTAATTGTGCAATGTCATTAGCAGTACGGGTACAAACATCAAATCCTTCTGCAACGATTGGAGTAATCTCATGTGGAGGAAACCATTCTAATATCTTTCTAATAATATCCTCGTTAATATCATTTAATGGCAACCTATCAATCATACCAAGGATATGATTGCTCCTGCGTTTGTATGCATCTTCTTGAGTAATGGATTGGAAAATACGAGTGACTTTAGCAATAACAGAATCATCATGTTTAAATCCAGGCGATCCCTTGTTACCATTGAAATATGGAAGATCGTTTTGGACATATGATGTGTCATTCGCATCACTTTTGTCTGGAGTAGAGGAATCAGTGAAATTACCATCATCATTACGAGTGTCATTTTTATGGCTACCCCCAACCGCTGTACTTGCACCTTTACCACAAGGGGTGGGGGGTTGCAAACCAAACATAGCCTGGGTAACACCATCCATGCCTACCTTTGTCTTTGGATCAGGAGTTGATACTGGTGTGCTTGTTGGTGTACCACATACTGGGGACAAAATAAATGAAAGGAATGCGGCTGCAAAACTGAGCTTCATTTGAACTATATATAGATTGTAAGAAGAAACAATAGAGGAAGATATTATGTACACTCCAATTGGACTCTTCGCCAGGTACAAAGCAGTACGAAAAAACGGTATCCCTTCCCCATTAGTCCGAACAAAGAGTCCCATTGGAGTGGATCAATAGGCTATATCGTACACATAGAATTAAAGTGCCACGATGCTTAATGCCTACAGGAATATGTATGATCACTCTATTCATATCTCGTTCACATATGTACAACCACAGATCCAAAACTTTATGAGAGGTTTGATGTCAGCAATCCTACTCAACCTGATCCAAGGCGCTAGTAATGGACAGCCCTCTAGAGACGCGATAATACTTTCAAAGGAGCAGCTCCTACCTCTTGATGACCGCGCCTTGATAAAGTTCCAGACAGACCAGTAGTTTGTGGTCCATGATATTCACCCACACCCCCAACAATCAACTTCTTTAAACTTTCATCATATCCCGGGCCAACGCCGCCCTCACTTTCTGTATTCAATGGATCTTGTTTGGCAGCCTTCATAATTGCAGGGTAGACATTACCGTCATATCTTCCTAGTGCACTCTTGAGACGAAAGTCGGGAAAGTCACGAGCATCACATAATCCAACTGCGCTCGGTCGTAATTCTGTCATGATATCAAGGAGTGCTTGACGTAATAGTGGAATGTTTGATGATGATAGACATCCGATTTGTAGAAAGTCTTCCAAGAATTGATCCATCCAGTATAAGGCGAGTAGTGTAAGACATTGAGATAAAACATGAAGCTCTTGAAGACCCAAACAAGAAGATGATCCCTTTTGTTTTTCATCCTTGAGTCCATTATCAAAGTCACGCAGTAAAAGATATGATGCATGAGCTCGAGAAGCACGAGCCATGGCAAGTAGAGCATCATTCCAGGCCTGTTGTGCAGTGGAGGTACCCATGGATGATTGGAGTTGCATAGCCACATCTAGTAGAAGACATGCCGATCGATGTTGGAATGCCTTGAGTAGTGTGGATACTTCCATAAAATCTTTGCTACTTGTGTCTGACGGGAAGGCAAATGTACTCTGTGTTGGTACATCACCGCCATTTTGCATCAACGCCATCAAAGGTCGAACCAGATAGTTCATATCTGTCACATCATACTCCTTTAACAAATCTTCATCTCCAGATTGTACAGCGGTCACCAACTTTAACAATATCTTGATGACTTGTTGAGGAAGCATTTGGTTATCCCCTTCCACAGTACAACTCTGCAAGTATGTCTCACTCAATTCTACCAATCCCGAACAAACCAAGAATCCATGACCGCCACAAGCCTTGCGACAATCTTCAATACCATCAGCTGTAAAGGTTGTAGCATATGATTTCAATGCCGATGTCGTGGCATGAATGTCACCCACAACAGTTTTGGTGATACTACTAACACCCGAAACTAATTGATGTTCAATATCCTTCAACCTTGCCAAGACATGCTTCCCAGTGAAGAAGATTGCATACGAGGCTGCAAGTAATGGTAGTAAACGGTATTGTTGTTGACGATAGTCCAATACTTGGAATTCATTTGGCGCATTATTCTTACGCTTAGTATCAGCATCATCGGCATTATACCCCTGACGACGAATGGTAGAGTACCGAATAGCAATAGTACATGCCATTGCCAATGCCTCATTACTGGAATGGATAATGTATGCACGAACTTGCATCATGGTAATATAAGCAACTTTACTAGCAGCATCAGAACTACCTCCTCCATCACTTCCACTACCTGATACCTTTTTATATTTCCCATCTTCATCAACCATTGCAAATCTCATTGCCATGTTACGTCGTGGAATCTTCACATGATCAAACGTGGCATACCCATTATCCATATTATTATACCCAATCTTTGGTCCAATATCACCCGTTTCTACACCCGGTAATAATGTATGATCTTCCATACTACGAAGTGGTACGAGGAAGTTATGTATACCCCGTGACTTGCCAGTACCATCGATCAATTGCGCGATTAACATACAATGATTGGCAGTTTTACCAAGTGTACCCGGCCAAAACTTTGTGGAAGTCAAGGTAGGTGAATTGATTATCCAACTGCCACCCACATCACCACCATCACTTTCCTTTAGGAATGTAGCAGTAGTTTCCAATGCACGAATATTACTACCATGTCCTAATTCAGTCTGTGCATAACAACCAATCATTTTCCAATCTCTACATAATGGTAACCATTTAGCTTGTTGTTCGGTATCACATAATGTTAATATGTTTGGTACGAACATTACCCAATGTAAGGATGTTGGGAATGGATCATCTGATATTGTTGATACTAAGGTTTGAAATTCGGGTGTTGCAATAATCTCGCCTTGTAAGTGTTGTATTGCTGAATTTGGATCTTTTTTGGTGTTGGCACCTATTCCTGCTGATCGGCATAGCTCCTGTGTAAGATGTGTAGATGATATTGGTAAGATGATGTGTAAGATTAAAGATTAGATACAGTATGAAAAAGAGAAAGCATCACATCAAATTATGAACATATCATATATAATATACACTTACAACCAATCTAGTAAACTTAGCAAGCGCCCTCTTATGACGTTCAGTACGATGTAAATAATTATTATATTCATTCGAAAAAATACCTGAAGGGTCACGTATAATCCATGATTCTAATTGACGTCGTCTTGCTGTAATGTTTGGATCATTGCCATCAATAAAATTTGTAATGTTTATTGGATTGAATGGTGTGTTGGTTCGCTCGTTGGCGAGGTCTGGATTGATTGTTGGTGGTGGATTATTTGGTTCACGTGGATCAGTGGTAGTAGTAGGGGTGCTCATGATGTTAGGGGTGATATTGCTGCTATTTGCCGTCCTTTATGCCGCCAGCCAATTGCCAATTGCCCATCATAAAATGATTATTTTCTGTTCACTCTCATAAAAAAGAGTATGGTATCTTTTGTAAAGTCGTTACATGTGGAACATATCGTAGCATTTAGTTTATTTACTGCATGCATGCAACTCAAGAAGGATAATAAGATGGTGAATTCTGTAGTATCGACGGCCCTATCCGCCATTGCCATATTGGCAATATCATCTAACAATAGCCATGTATGTGCATTTCAATTATCTCGACGATCGGCGTTGGTATCTTCTCCATCTTTAACAACAAAGCAAACAACATCAACTTTTAATGTTGTCAATATTGATAACAACTTACAATATACTACTAGACAACAAAGTACCACCATTAGTATGTCGGCATTAAACAGAGGTATTGCAAGAGATAATTCAAGTTTATCAACTAACCGACAGAGAGTGAACTCGTTATTTCAAGTAGCAACTACAAAATCAAGATATGCGCTTCAAAAAATACGTCATTCCTTTACCATCCTATTAGCATCACTTGCATTCTTCTTATCATCAACACATGTTATGTCTACCCCGCCTGCTCATGCCAAGACTAAGTTTTGTTCTCTTCTTTTCCCCATTCCTGAGCTCTTGTGGTAGACCTTCCGCCCCACCAATCACAAAAGTCAATCTACTACCTCCATTTTCTAACCAATTGTACATTTTATCACTGAATACTTCACTTGTACACATCTTACCCAGAGGATCTAATAGTACTACTGTATGCGATTTGTTTTCATCTCCTTCTACATTCTTTATTAGCTCTATATCATTCTTGTGATACTGTGTCGACACACTTAGGTTTGTTGATTTCAATCTAGTATCATATGTTGAATATGCAGATTCTAACCACTTCTCACCACCGTTCTTCCTTCCTACCATTCTTATTTTAACCTCCATACCCATTGATATTGTTGATCTGGATTGATATGTACATGAACATAATGGATATCGATATCGATGACATGATGGTTCTGGATCCCGATTATTAATTCGAAGATAGTTCATAGAAAACGCATTGCAATAGTCAGTGTAGAAGATTATCTGTATTACACAGAGGATCAATATAGAGAGATATTGCATCATGTTATTATCCAAAGGGTGAGTATTGCCTGCTACCTATAGATATTGCCATTGAGTTAGCAAGAGATGAGGTGATGGGTAGGATACCGTCTACTTACTCGAATGTCACTCTCTCCCCTCATCAAATAAATGACTTCTAGTAGGCTGAAACACTGCTACTAGCTGCTCACTAAACACAATATACTTCCTTTAATAATAGTTGCAATGCTATCTTTACCATCAGTCAATTAATTTATTCAATCAGGATGAACGCGTCAATATATTATATAGCAATCATTTTTCTTCTACTCACAGAGGAGTCAATTGTTGCCAAGACGATAACAAGTAATACCAACTACGAGAAGAAGAAGAAGGAACAAACTAAGAGACGATTACAGAATCAAATCGGAGCAGTTTATGATAATACAGTCGATTCAGACACTAGGCAGAATATTCAAAGTGCACGATCCCGAACAGGAAGACGAGAGCAATATGCAACTCCCAGTGAAGAAGATGTGATTGTACATGTAAACCCTGCCACGGAAACTTTAACAAAACGAGCTAAAAAGAAGTTGGCCAATCAACTAGCACGAGAAGAGCACAACACTAATGCAAGACAAACTGAACGACGAAAGAGAGATAACACTGAGGTTACTGATGTTAATGATGTACCAGATTTGACAACAAGTTCAATGCAAATGAATCAGCGAACACAAAAGCTAAAGAGCAGCACAGAAGCTGCTGATTTAGAGTTTATTACACCAACTGCTTCCACTGCAAATCAAGACGATAATGATGAAATGGTACATTATTCAAGTAGTAATGTATTAGCAGTGAAAGGTCCACGTACTAATCAGAATGAGAAGAAGACAATACGGAATAAACAAGTATCTACTCCAATACCTACATATTTTCCAACCTATTCAACATACCATCCAACTCTAGAAATGCAGGAAGGCGGTGGAGGAGACACAGAGCAAATTAGTCGTCAGAACGACAATCAAATGCCAACATATTATCCTACTTATAGTACATATATGCCAACGCCTGGAGATGAAAACACTAGTAATAATATGAACACGGAGTCTCAAGGTAGTAGTGGAAACAATAATAGTGGAGGAGGTGGATCAAGTAATAATGACTCTCAGCAAACTTATCAACCAACAGGTATGTTTAGCGGTATCTGTGCACATAATATGTTTCTCACTTTCACTTCGAACTCACCAAACTAATATGCTTCTTGACTTTCAGACTTCCCAACAACATTCATACCAACATCAAGTCCAACCTTCATTGGTGCATGGGGTACAGCCTATCAAGGTCCATTACCAAAGTATGTCTATGTTCCCGGAAAGGGTGGGAAGTGGGTAAATGATGGCTGGGGTAATCCCAAGTGGGTGGAAGATAAAGGATACTTGGTTCCTTATATCAATCCTCCGACTGATCCGCCTACCACCTTTATGCCTACGACATTTCCACCGACTATTGATCCGGATGCAACGCCAAGTCCAAATACTAAACCGACATACATAGTAAGTATTAGTGGACAGTTTGCTTTGCAGCTTTCTTTGTTCATATCATGGAATCCAATACCTAACACTCTTTGGTCTCTCTTATTAGCCAACATACTTTCCCACAACATACACGCCGACTTTTAGTCCAGTTTGGGATGGTGATGGCTGGGATAAGACGGAAGATACTTGGACGGGCACTGTGACTTCTCCATGGACGGCACCTAAAGTATCTCCTTGGACTTCACCTTGGACTACACCAAAGGCGAATACTGGATGGAATAATCAATGGGCAACAACACCTCAGTGGAGTAGTACTCCAAAATGGAATGTCAAGCCTCCGACTTGGAAGGCACCTGCTCAATGGAATACACAGCCCAAGTGGCAAGCACCAAAGCCACCAGGATGGCAAGTTCCTAAAACATCTTGGCAAAGCTCCGGTAAGACAAATTATAGTACAAAGAACTGGTGGGGAAGTAGTTCGTGGTATCGTCATCCTTCAACAAGTCGATGGAGTGGGTGGTCATCTCCAGCAACTAGTCATCATGGAGGTAAAAGTCGAAAACTGGCACAGCGATTATCAGTAGAAAAGAGTGGCAAGAGAAGACGAAAGAAGAGAAGACGAAAGAAGAGAAGACGAAAGAAGAGAAGACGAAGGAAGAGAGTATAGAAAGTATTAATTGTATGCGATGTTGAGCTTTCGTGGGCAAGAATTATATGTTACCTGTAAATGTAAATGAGTGATTATAGCAACAAACAAGTCTGCTCACAAATCTACACATAGCTAACTCCTAACTCAATTTACATTGTACATAGCCAGGAAACGTTCTGAACAAACTGGAAGATAGACGAAAGCTTCCTTTCATCAATATGGGTCTCAAAGTCCATTGGAATATCAGCAGCCGTCTCAAGCCATTTCATCATCAAGGGTAACATCTTTAGATCATATTTGAAAAAAGGTTGCATATCGATATCATCATGAACGAGTATGATCTTCCTCATTGCCACCTGCTTCTTGTTTGTATTTTGGTTCATCTCAAGATATCTCATTTGATTTTCGAAATCTTGTCTAGGTGGACGGTAAAAGCCAAGCGAGGATAGCATATGATTGGAAAGATATGTTGACTCGACACTTGAACAGTTGCAAAGAAGAGCTGAGAATGCCTCCCACCCTTCAAAACTTCTGCCGAGGCCAAGTACCTTAAGAGTATCATTATTGATCAACGCGTTAGCATAAGTAGCTAACTCTTCATCCTCAACAAAGTTATCACGATCGACTCGGAGCTCTTCAAGCTTACAAAATGGATTGTCTAGTAGAGTCGAAACTAATTTCGAACCCTCGGATGAGATGCCGTCGTTATAAGAAAGGTTCAATTTGAGCAGCGAGAGACATTTCAAAGCACAAACCAAAATATCTATTCCCTCATCATTCAAATTATTGCCACAAAGGTCGAGATCGTCCAAATCTTTGCAGTCTGATATTACCTCGAATCCTCTAAGTGTTGTCAATATGTTGGATGACAAATCCAACACTCGTAAATGTTTCATGCCACTTAAAGCAGGCAGAAGAGTTTCCACGGCTTCATCACTGATATTGTTGCTACCAAGCTTGAGAGTTTCTAGCTTGCTGCAGTTTGTCAGAGCAGCGACAAGAGAACGTATTCCTTGGATTCCAATACTATTTTCAGTTAGTATAAGCGACTTTAACTCAGGTTTGTTTGCAATAGCAAGAGATAACGCAGTGCAGCTCACATCATCAATACCACTGTTGTATAGAATGAGATGTTGTAGCCCCTTTAATGATGCCTTGCTTAGGATTCGTGCCATCTCAACAATGGAATAATAGAATTCACCGAGATCGAGACATTCCAGCTTAGTATGTAGACTAACCGCCTCAAGAATATCTGTAAATGACTCATTAGTCATATCACCATCACTCATTTCAAAGCGTGTCAACGATTTATTTTCCCTGCACCTTAATGCCGATGACAGCAGACGTGCACTACCTCGACCTACATGGCACCTCGCGAATGATAAATCTGTGAGATTTTGATTATTCTTGATGAATGAACACAAGTTATTAATGATGCTATTCCAAGGGCGCAGATCAAAGCAGCCGAGATGAAAAGACTTTATGGAACGGTTATGTTGGAGTCCTTCATAGAATGGTATACATTGTGTCTTAGTTTTTTTGCGGTGTCTCATACAGAGGTCGATTGTATCTACTTGCTTGTTTTTGCCAATCATATGTCCTAGGAAAGCCCATTCATCATGGCTGTCAGGATAAGTCTGTTGTACATTGATTAGCCTATACTTGGTCAGACTTGGATCATTATTGTTCAGCCGATGGAGCAGCTTCTTTCCCCCTTTATTAGATGTAATATCCTTGATCTTAATTGGGAACCTCATACTGGCTGGTAGTATGTGCGCTAATTATCCTAGATGAAACCTTGCTTGTAATTTTGATATGGGTGTTGTCCTTTCTCTTGATTTCCGCGCTGATTTTTGTATGCGACTAACTCTCCCACAAGGACACATATCCAATTGTATCTTGTGCTAATCGGCTGTATAAACTTTGGCGGCAGCAGCAGGCTCGCCAGCCTAATGTTCATGGGTTTCTAGTTTATGGTCATTAAGTATCCCCAAATAATTTACCCAACAAAAACTGAGAATAAATTCCCCACTCGCTCATTATTATCTAAACACTTAGTACTTCTCTAAAATGCTGTTTATTCCTCTTCATCATCGTCTTCTTCATCATCATCGTCGTCATCATCGCCACCTTTCTTTGATGTTGCATCCATGCTAAGTAAAACAAAAGAAAAACAAATCACAAGATATGAGCATAAGATGTGCACAAAATACAAATTGCAAAATGTACACCACACAAAGCAAAACATACAAAATAAACTTACTCAGAAATCTTTCCATACATCTTCATCTCACTCTTATCAATACTCGCCCTTTGAATACCCTGATATAAAACACCCGCCATTGTCGGGACGACACAAATTCCCACAATACCCGTAGCAGCCAATATATAGTAAGATATACTAGCACTAACTTTTAATTTCGATTGTAATATATCCGATGCTTTAATTAATACTGCTGTAATACCATCATTCTTACCGGTGGCGGTTGTGCCTACTGATTTCGATGATGAGGATGATAGTAGTGAGGAGACTGATTTGGAGGTACCTAATGCTTCTCCGGCGGTTTCAGCTAATAATGTAGGATAGGCACCGGCAACTGATGCATCTTTATTACTACTTAAACTATCGGCATATGCCTCACGATATGCAGATTCGATTGGATCATACACATCATCTGCAAATAATTTAGATTGAACATATTTATCAATTAATTCATCTGCTGATTTAGCTTTAAAGATGTTTAATCTTTGTTTTAATGATTTCGTTGTGGATAGTGTAGCAGCTTTAGCGATGGAAGATGAAGCATGAGCAGGCGGGGTAGACATAACATGTGTTGATGATAAGAAGAATGCAAGTGATGCTA
>Ga0075437_12533_pt1 | contig 15470 bp, 10 predicted proteins | sample MintriMetagenome_FD_74266 | JGI IMG/M metagenome (GOLD analysis project Ga0075437, IMG submission 74266) | Marine eukaryotic communities from Monterey Bay, USA to study complex ecological interactions - Minidiscus trioculatus and... | ecosystem: Environmental > Aquatic > Marine > Unclassified...
TACTTGATGTGTCACATAATGAAGTTGAGAATGCATCCTCTACACTTTGAGCAATATGTTGATTTCGTGTGAAAGGATTATTAATGAGACGGAGTGTTTTTAATTTTGTATTGCTCATCAAGCTGTTGGCAAGAGTAATTGCACCCACATTATCAATGTTATTGTCGATAAGACCAAGGTGTTCTATATTACAGTTTGTATCTTCAAGTAATCTGGCAAGAGCCGCACAGCCAAACATACTAATTCTATTCCCCATCAAGTTAAGCATTTTTAATGAAGGATGTCCTCTAATTGCTTGAGATATTGGTATCAGTTCCTCGTCTGTCATATTGCAATGTGTTAGATTAATGTGTGTTAAGTTTGTACATCTTTGTAATGGTAATGTAAGGATATGTCTACCACCAATTTGTAATGGAGAGCTGATATCAAGATGATTAAGATTGTTCTTCTCTTGGTATATTCTTAATATCTCACAAATAACAAACTCTAATAAGACGACACCGCCACGGCCAAAGCAACTTAGATGTAGATTCTTAATCGATGTGTTTTGCATTAATCCATTGAAGAAACCTCTGATTGACATATCTAATGCAGTAATGGCGTAGAAATCAATATGTAATTTGGTGAGATGAGTGTTCATTGAAATTGAAGTGCCCAATCTAGAGAAGTCATCCTCGTTATTAGAATTAAATCCACCAATATTAACTTGATATTCGGTATGATTTGTCTCGCCTATCCATAATTCTGTTAATGTAGAATCATTCAACTCTAGTCTATTCAATGTCGTTCGACTACCGTCATCTATCTCTTGATGAATTTTATATGTTCGACGAATAATCTCTTCACGGGTATCATTATTGTTGTTTCTATCCATCTTCACTTCGTATTGCAATTAGATAATGTTTTCTCGATACAATGCTCGATTGCCTATCCTTGCAGTTGGTATATATAGAAATAGTAGGACTGCTACTTGTTGGGTATAACTGAGAGGTGAGGAGGGAGGTATTTTCCATCAAGGATACCACTGAGCGTATCCTACTCTACTAACTAACTATTAATACTACAGTCACCAAAGAACTACTATTCGAAACAGCATCAAAAACTGATATAGTGACAGTACTGAGGATATCGTATATGCTTTATTGCCGTAGTAATCTCTACCCCGCCAAAGAGAGCTTTTTTTACTGAGTTGCAAATTATTTTTGAGAAAAGATACCGTTTGATCGCCATTTAGGTATGCATTTTTTCTCTCCTCTTGAGAGAGGTAGGCTAGGGGATTGATTCTATCTCTACCGTGAAAGTGAATTGATTTAAGCCATACATACTTAGTTTATTTACGCCTTCTGTCTAGATAGTATACTTCAATTGTGGACCGTTCCCCTCTCTACCCCACTCATTCAAGTGTATTTACCCCCTACCTAACTCCTCTTACGCTTCTTCTTCTTGCCCTCGTCGTCGAAGGGTGTAGCAGCAGCAAATGACAATGGCATAGCCCGAGTGAATTGAAATATTGCCGATAACTTCTTTGGGTCAATATCATAACTCTCCCTCTCGGACTCGGTTTCCGTTTGAGATATGCCCAAATTAGCAAGCTCCCTCTTGTTCTTTACCTTTGGGAAGATCTCATTTGCCCTCTCAAACCAAGCAACTACATAAGGCAGTCCTTTTAAAGACCATTCTTCATCTTCTGAAGCCATATCAAACAGTGGTTTCATATCAATGTTGGGATGGTAAAGTAATATCTTTCTTATTGCAACTTGTCGTTTGTTTTCGATCTTGTTCAGTGTTAATAATGATCTTAGTTCTGGTCCTACCTGACGAGATAATCCTGGATATAATCTTACGTATTCAAGTGTATGATTAGATGAATGTATGCTATTGATACTTGTTGTGTTGCATAACGCATTACAGAAGGGTTCCTCTGAAGTTTGATCAAATGGAATTGGATTGTTGTGAAGGTCAAGTTTCTGTAAGCTTGCATTGTTTGCCAGGCTATTAGCAATTATTGTTGTACCCTCTTCATCAATACGATTTTGATATAGTGGAAGTTTGTTTATATTACAGTTTGGATCTTCAAGTAAGGCAGCAAGAGCCGTACATCCAGTACTCCTAATACTATTTCCTCCAAAACTTAGTGTCTCTAACGAACTGTGTCCTCTAATTGCTTCCACTATTGGTAATAGTTTTACATAGTTAATATTACAGTGACATAGACGAATATACTTGAGATTTGTGCATCGCTGGAGTGTTGTGACTAATATGGTATGTCCACTACCAATTCGCAGATTAGCACCCATAATGCTGAGACGATGAAGTTGGCTGCCGTTTATCTGATACACTTTTAATATTTCTTCTGCTACTTCACCCAGCGGATCACGACAATTAAAGAATAGATAATTGATGGACGAGTTCTGTTTTAGCCCATCATAGAAATCTCTATTTGACGCATCTAATGCAGTAATAACACTTTCTACAATGCTCAATTTCGTGAGATTTGTATTGGTTGCAATTGATGCGCCGAGCGTAGAGAAGTCGCTGGCTTCACTTGAGTTGAATGTAACATCCTTACCACTACTACTCAATTCAATACGGAAGCGGTTAAATGTATCACTAAATAACCGATCACCTAACACCAACTCGTCAACCTTTGAATTATTCTTCTCAATCTTTTGCAACACCTTTTGGATATTATTATCTATCGTTCTTGTCGCAGCTGAAAGTCGTCTCTTTGATAACATACCAAATATAATGCAATGATGATTCTGCGGTAGTATAGAAGGTATATTGCGCTATATCAAGGCCAAAACAGAACTTGATTGAGGTTGTTTACTTAATTGAGAAAGTGAAGATTTAGGAAGGATACCGCTGTAGCGTATCCTACTCTAACTCGATGTAATATCTAATCGGCGGTCACCAAAGTACTACTATTCGAATGAGCAATAAAAACAGATATGGTGACAGTACTGAGGATATGATATGCTTTATTGCAATAGTATCAATCAATACACTCTCAAATTTTATTTACTATTTTGAGCTTCGTTGTGATCTCAAAAAATACATTTTATCTTACACGTTGAATATTTGATTTGATGATACTTACTGGAGTGAGTTTATGAAGCTCGAGAAATTTAGTAATTCTTCCATCGCTCTAGAGAGGTATACTAATACTATTAATCTAATCTATACTATCGCCTTATAATATACCAGTTGTCTCCTCTCCGATATCACCGGAAGTATCAAGACGAGAGACTCTTTTGATTCATACTTTGTTGAAGTGGCAGCAACATAGCAGATAATTAATCTGGCACACCACACAATAGGTAACAAATCTACAATCTCAACTATAATGCGGAAGAACTGCAGTAGTCTCCTCATACTATTTGCAATTGTCATCATCGGTGGCTGCGGTGCTGATGATAGTTCTATTTCAGCTGCCGCCGGCGTCTCAAAGAAAAGGGCCGTCTCAAAACATCTTCCATTGATTCGTCATGAAACTTTTGCAAATGCTATTAGTGCCCTTCGCGTAGGTGTTGGTCGTAAACTAGCAGCAGGATATCAGCTCTTCCCAAAGAGTAGTAAGAAGGCCGATGGAAAGAGTGGTAAAGCTGACAGTAGTGCAAAGAGCGATAAGGCAAACAAAAGTGCAAAGGCATACTCCAAAGGACAGAAGGAAAATGACTCTACTTTGTTCACATCATGCGCTGATGTTCAAGCAGAACTTGATGCATATAAAGCCGAGGCTAAAGCACCTCATTGGTTATTCGTACAAATGGCTGATACGTGTACTCTATATCGTGATGAAGATGGTGTATATCACCTTGAATCAAGCAACTTTCACAAGGATACCGAATTGTTTACTGATCGTCCTATGCAACTGGAAAAGACTGAGGCTACATCTGATTGGTTTAATAACTTTAATGAGTTATTTGATGATGGAAAGGGTATGCCAAATGCGGCATTAACAATTGTTGATGATGATACGTCGAAGGATGTTGTTGTTTCTGTATTTGCAGAGGGATACATCAAGGAAGGAGAAGGAGATGAGGGAGTGACAACATATGGATATAAACTTGAACAATCTACTGAACAGGAGAGTGTTATGGCACTTGAGGAACTCATGGACGGAGAAGATAGGGTTACATTTGATCATTGTTCCATGTTTATTGAGTAAGATTGTTGTCTTCGTTTTGTTACATGTCTCTTATCTCCTTATCTTATATTGATTCTAATATAACATTTCAATTGAATCATACAATTCAAACCATCACCTGTGAAACAGCGGGAATTCAATCATACAATTCGAATGAGGAGGATGAGGAAGATGATGAGAGAAGAAGAAGATGAAGAAGATATCATCTCAATGTAGAACAAATGTGGTGTATTAGTCGTCCAAGAACTGCCACGGCATTTTGGATTTGGCAAGTTTATTATCAAGACACCGCTAAGAATAGTTTCGACTCATATGTATGTCAGCCTAATTAATCATCATCGTCCGGGCAAGTATTACAGATCTTCAATAGATATTCCACCCAAAAACATGAATCTTCTTCTAACTCCGTCATATCCGATTTGATAGAAATAGATAATTGTCCACTTGCACAGGCATATCGTCCTGTACCACCAACATCGGGTACTTCACTACATCATAATAATCGTCTTTATTCTCATCATTTCGATAGACATACTCTTGGTAGATAATACTAGATTTGTAAAGTGTACTATTTGCACCAACCTCGCCATGAATAGGGTCAAGTAGAAACCCCGCTGTGGCATAGAAACCTCCATCGTTAAAAGTGGGCGTAGGAGTAGCAACATTATCCGTTTGTTTACTCCAAAATTGAATACCAATCGGTGTTGTAAAGTTTACATCATCAAGTATAGAGCCGTAAATTGATCGAGATCTGGTTTCACCAATTTGAATTTCTTGACGAGGAGGAAACCCGATTCTAGTTCTAGTTCTAATTGATTCGAAGCTATTTTCACCGCCGCATCTTCCAAAATCGGCAGCATAGTTGAGCTCGATCCTTTCACAGTTGCCCCCATTGTTACTCTCTTTCCAAGGGCTTCCTTGTGGTCTTTTAGATACAGTTTGTACCGCCATTGCAATGATGGCTACAGAGAAAGTAAGAAACTTTTTCATGATCATGAGTTATAATGTGTTGCGTTGCTCTTGCTGTGCATCAAATCTAGAAGAATAAGAGGTTTGCTAAATTGTCCAATTGAGCTGCAAGTATAGACACCGGGTTGCTTAGGTATAAGTTTAAAGGGTACGGGTAGCTATCTACCTAATAGTTGAGATCGATATACCTAGCTATCGATAGTAAGATGAGGGGGCAGTATTATGTGTTTGGGCAGTGATGTGCTGACTAACTTAGCAGGTTTGAGCTCCTCCATGCAAAACTTTATCAACATGATGACCCACATCTTGCCGTCGTGCTACTAAGTAATTTGATACTCCATACCTCCCTCTTTTCAACGTTTGATTGTTTAGATGTTCTTGTGGTGAATAATACTCCCGCCGCCGCCGTACTTCCATGGCCAACATAAAACATATTGCAAAATAGGCCAAGATCAAATCTGCCCAAGCAGTTTGTTACATTGAGATTAAGTTAAGATTAAGTATCAACTGCTCAGAGAATATGACAGATGCTTGTTCCTTTCCACAAGCTACAAAAGAATGATTAAATCAATGTTAATACTGTATGCACCGCCGAGAGTACGATATCGGGGGGGAGGAGCCTAAAGACACCGCATTGCAAATGCTTATATTTCGAGGAAGAGTATTGCCATCAACTCTACTCTAGAGAATGGGCTTATAGCATTTGCATATGATGTATAGAAGATAACGCTGACAAACAATATGGATATCCCGATATTGATCAAAGTTACGCCATCTCGACGGATCTCATGCTTATCAAAAGATGATGGAAGCAAGGAAGGGAAGGAATCATTACTTACATCTCTCATACAGCAAATCAAATCGAAAGATGATGAATTAGCATCAAAAGATGAACAGGTTGCAAGATTAGAAGCAACGATTGCTAGTTTAGAAGAGAAGATTATCAATATGTCACTAGATCTTGCATCGTCAAAAGCAAGAGAAGACGTTCTTAGTTTGATATTATCAAAGTCTATACAGCAGAAGCAGCATAGTGATACTATACACAAGAGCAAGAAGAATAACTCAAGACGGGATAGCAATCTACTCATGTCATCTCTTCCCAACCTAGGATCATCCTTCATTGATCTGTTTAGAAGGCAGAGCGACACCCCACTCGAGGATACAACTTTGGAGGATACAACTTTACTAGAAGATAGTTCACTTGTATCCCAAAACCAAATCACCACATCAAACACTGTTGCAGCAGAGAGACGTGCTTCATTGTTCTCGACATTGCAATGGTCTTTGGAAGAGTAGCAGACGACAGGAGTCAGCCTATTGTAGTATGGCAAGATATAATACTAAATGTTTCTAACTTTCAAACTCTAATCTTATGCATCTATGAAGTTTCATCAGTTCATTCTTGTGCCTCCTCATGACAAATGAGGAGGTTCATCCTAGTTGAGAGTTTGTATACCCTTTATCTCTCAACTGTCCCCTCATGGGAGATACTACCCCTCCCCCTATTTCTCTTCCCAAGATATCTCCTCTCCTCAGTCCACCCTTTTCACTACACGCATACCTCATACTTCCTCACCCTCATACATACTTCCCACCACAACTTCCTAATATATCTCCCATAATGAAGTATCATGTTGTCTAGATCTAAAACATTGTTGTAAGAACACACGTTCCCTAGGTTTGGGATGATGTGCTTGAGTCATACACCAAGAATCGTCACCCTTGGGATGCAATTCAAACTTTTCCTCCTTGAAATTCAATCCAATAAATGTTTGATCATTAATCTCATTTACATCAATACCACCCCGTGAGATTGTTTCTTTACATTGTTGTAATCGCAGCGGACGATTTTCACTATCATACCCTGTCAATGTCATGCATAAATTTGCATTCATTGCCGGCCTAATTGTATTCCCAACAACATTCCACTGTTGTTGACGTCTACCGCCACACCACTCGACATCGACAGCCTCACCTTCCCGACATTGTCCATTACATTCCATACACCAATATGTTTCACGTGAACTCTCCTGCCACCAGTATCCGCGTTGCCAATACAATCGTAATCGAAAATCATTCGATGTTGGCATGGGAGTTGGTGATTGAGATGGTGCGGCTGTGGTGGTATAATACTCAAACAAACCATTCCATACACGTGGACTAAAACTTGATTCAGAGACAGATAATCGTTTACCTATACCTTCATAGATTATCATATCAGAATTCCAAGTAGTCATTGCAGGTGTTTCTGTAGACGTATTCAATTCACCAGTTGCAGAACTAATACCCACTCCTTTACTCTCACGCATGTATGGTCCTTCAGTACTGGTAATATAAAATGATTGTATAGATTTATCATCTACCAGTAGTGGTTCAAATGACCCAACAGGTAGATAGGTCGGTCTATCCAATCCTTTGCCCATAACTAATGTCTCTGCAATTTTAGTCCATCCATTTAATGTCTTATCAAAGTTGACATATGAACCCTCTCGTGTATACACTTGTACATTCATACTTGTAGTTACATGTGTATTAAATGCCAAGTTGGTAATTACTAAATGATCACGAGCCAGAATGTTAAACATACATCCAGCATACGAATGTGAACTATCGAATTGTGTTGTTATAGTTTCAATGACTACCGGTGATTTCGATGGGGCAGGTGTAGGCGAACTTGAGGGTCGTAATGTAGGTGTGTTTGTTGGTTGCAATGTGGGAAACTTGGTAGGCAGTCTAGTTGGTTGGGGTGTGATTAAATCATAGGATATTGCTCCACTAAACAAGTGTGGTGTAGTGCTAGATATAGAGTTCCAAGTTGAGGATTGTTTAGTAAGTCCGTCGCCAAATAGAATTAGCTTATCATCTTGGTATCGTTTTGTAGTTTGACCATTGGAATCAAATGAGAGACATTTTGAGTTGATAGAAGCACATTTGATGTAAAAGGAGCGTTTTTCATTGGTTGCTAGATTGATAATTGATGGGAAGTTAATCGACGTCGATCCGTTATTGCTAGCAAAGACGGTCGTACTTTTAGTTAGCGTCCAATTATTCGATTGTGATTCGGAGCCTTTATATGATCCAACCTTACTATAGATTTCAATTGGTGTTGCTGAGCTGGTGGCTAAGTTGATATCGATACCTTTAATGAGTAGCGGGGATTCTTTTGCTTTGATATCAAACATGTGTACGGCCGCTTGAGAATCGATAGTTGGCGATGTGTCGTCAGCCGGAGCCGCCGATAGAGAGAGGAGTGACCGTCCGTCAATATCGGTATTAGGCGTAGTATCGATAGCGATGGCGGCGGCTAAATGATGACTGTTATTGCTGTTACTCGACGCAAGAGATACGGCCGCCGCGGCGGTGGCCATTGCTTTCATTGAGCTCGGTCGACGACTATTTTGTATCATTCTCTTCTTACTTTGTTCTCCTCGATGGCGTAGCATGGTTGTATGACTATGGCCTATAGATAAGATATGTTATCTGACTATTGAATTGCAATACAATGATAGTCTTCAAGCGCTATGTTGCAGTAAAAAGTTGCTCGGCGTCAAGTTTGAGGCGGCACGAAGTTCATTTCAAAGTGAGAAAGAAAGCACGCGTCCTAAGGACTCCCCTTTAGTTCATAAATGCAAGATTCTTACTTAGGTACTTATTAATTTTTCTTTAGCAGCGGGGGAGAGATAACTATTGCAATAAAGCATATGGTGTACCCACAGTACTGTCACTAGATCAGTTTTTAATACTCTTCCGAATAGTAGTACTTTGATGGCCGACGATTTGATATTAATTGAGTTAGAGTAGGATACGCTCAGCGGTATCCTTTATAAAAAAATCTTGCCCAAACACTACATACACCTTCACTATTGCTCGTCTTCCTCTACAGCCACAGTGACAATAGTATTGAAGCAGTGGTCGATAAGTAGCGTCAACGTCACTAAAGTTGACAGCGACAGTTTTGGTACATATTATATCAACATACACAGTCTGTACTCTTCTCAAATAAACTTTTATGATGGATGAGGAAAGCAAAGAGGTATTGCGTAGGATCAAAGAGAATGATGATAATCTGACCAAGCTTTACATCAAGGATGATGCTGAGTACGTGTATGAAGAGAGTTTTATATTCAACTCCAGTAAGGGTAGCGACTTTACTAAGCTCGGGCAATATATTGCAAAGAATGACCAACTCACAGATTTGGATATTAACGTTCAATCGGTGGCCAACATTAACATACCAAGGGGATTCTACAATGGTTTACGACACAATTCTACAATTCAAGCGTTAATGTTACGTTGTAATTATGCTCTTCTTGGTGATGTAGGGAATGGCGTATTGAGCGCATATCGTGAAAACAGCAACCATTTGACCCATTTGTATATATTACGAGCTAATCTACAACAAAACGAAGCAGAACATATTGCCTTGACTTTGAGGAGCTGCACAAATCTGTCGCATATCAATCTATGCGTCGGCAATATAAATGGTCAAAAACTTGTACTAATGGTTGAGGCATTAAGGGGACAAAGCTCACTGGAGAGACTTTATTTGAATAATAATAGTATTGGAAATGATGGATGTGAGGCTCTTGCTACATTACTTAGTCATCCAAATTGCAATTTACAAGAGATCCAAATATCAGAGAACAATATTGGTAATGAGGGTGCAATTACCCTTGCCGGCAGTTTAGCAAACAATACCAAGTTAAAGAAAATCTTCCTCACGGATAACCCAATTGACCCCAGTGTAGCTGGAATCTTCTGCAACTTACTATGCAATACGACAAGCATCGACAGTATATATTCATCAAATCATGCACTGTGTGGTTTACATTTTGGCTGGTTAATTGGTTCAGTTGGACATGGACTCTCTCAACTACTTGGAATCAATTCGAAGACGAATAAAAGACATGTTGCAATGAAGAAGATTTTGAAGTATAACAATCTTGGCATGCAGCCGTTGTATGATTGGGATACAGAAGACGAGTACTCTTTGAAGGCGCTACCTTTTGTTATTGATTGGTTTGAGAATGCAAGGGTGGCTGTTAGACTTCCGCAAACTAGGGAGGAGATTAAAATGGCGGGAGGACATAGAGAAGAAGATCCGGGGAGAAGTTACAACATTGACGAGCGGAAGTTATCAGCAATCTATCAGTTTGCAAGGGATATGCCATTGTTGTTCATCCCTGCCTCAGGGAGAGTTAGAAGGAGCAAACGGAAAAGAGGCGGCAATTAGTTCACAAGCGGATACCAAGTCCGAGAGGGAGAGCTATGATATTGAACCGAGGAAGATATGGTGCGTGAAAAGGTGGTGTGATTATGGAGTAGTATGAGCATATGCTACTGTCTATTTACTTGTATATAGTAAGGTTAAAGAGTGTACCTATTCTACGACAGAAGAGTATCTTATCTACTTCTCTCCGCCCCCCTCCATATTAACTAGTATAACTAGACCTTCAATACCCCACCTTATACCCTCCACTTCCACTAATCTCATTACCAAGTCCTCCAATATGTAGTATCATACCGTCTAGTCTTTTCACACTTCTCAGGATAAACAACCTCACCAGGCTTGGGATGATGATGTTGACTTAAACATCTTCCACTTTTATCATCTGTCAACAATTCAAATTTACCACTAGCACTTACTTCACTAAAACTTTGATTACTTGCATACCGTCCTTGTCCTCTACCACCTGAATTATTGTTTCTCTTGCAATATTGCAATCTAGTGGGTGAACTTTTACCATTATACCCCGTAGCAGTAATACATAAAGCAGGATTACTCGCTGGACGTATCGTATGTCCAATTGCTAAAAACTTTTGACGTATATAATTACCACCCTTACAAGTGTGAATTTCAATGGATGATCCGGACTTGCATGATCCACGACATTGCATACAGTAGAATTTTTCGGTACGGGAGTTTTGCCAATTGTATCCACGTTGCCAATGTAGACGGATGCGGAATCCACCGGTTGGTTTAGGCTTGTTGATGTTGTTGTTTGGTGGTTTGTTATTGACAACTTGATTTGGCGGCGGTCTGTTGTTTGTATAACTTGGTCTTGGTGGAACACTAACTTGATTATTATTATTAGTGTTAGTGTTAGTAGTTGTAAAGATGTTGGAATGGATGGGCATATCAATCAATGCCGAGTCTTGATCAACAGCTGATTGAATTAAACTCGGTACAACGGGTGCGATAACTGGCGGTGTTGCTTGTGAATCTGGATGGTTGGCATTCTATAATATCATATGTATTAGCCAGGAGTATATGCATACAAAAGTTAGTCACATGATAGATAGCAAGGCAATACATATCATAGGGATATCATACCGATGACATATGATAGATAGTAAGGCAGTATCATTGTACATAAGACAAGCAATCAATATACAAAACGTACCTCCCAAACACAAATCTTTCCTCCACCGACATTGGCACCACAACAATCACAATCACTCTCTTCTCCATGCTTCATTATATTGTTCAAATCACTACCATTATGACAAAAGCATTGTCCTTTGAACTCTCTACCAATGTATCGATAACCTCTGTAAGATGAGCGTTATCAAGGTTTATGAAGATGAAGAGAGATGAGAGTAAACTTCTGTTAGTACACATGTGGTTTGCAATTGAAAGAGGTACAAATAAAGTCAAATATGAAATCCACAATCTCAATCCTCTCTCACTCATATCATGTGCACAGCGAGGGATGTATGTGAGTGTGTCCCTCAAATACTAAACAGCAAAATCTGTGCATATCATGTGCACAATGTCTACCCCACTGCCCTCTATTGTGTAATGTATTAAAACACAGAAATAGCACAAAAGCTCCTCGCCCAAATAGACAAAACAAAATTTTACAAGATGAAACAATACAAACGCGGTACTTTCCTATCAGTGCATGTCTTTTCACATGTTAATACTAGGAGAGGCGCGTTTCACAGTTTATAAAGATAAAGAGAGACGATAGTATCTTATGTTAGTACATACGGCTTGCAAAGACAAAGTATACATACGGGCTTGTCAAAGACAATCAAACAAGGCAAATTAAGTACAAATTATGTATCAAGCCACCGAGAATTTCAAACAAATTCGAAATGCGGACTTTCCAGAGTGATATTTACCACTCAATTCAAATGACATTATACGATCATTGAGTTTGTCAGTGTAACAGCCAATGTAGGGGGAATGATGAGTGCCGGATGTTGGACCACATTTTGGTGCTGCTAGTTGAGTTGTTGTTTGGGGAGAAGTTTGAGATGTTGTTTGAGAAGTAGCATTGGGTTGTTGAGGTCTTTGAGATGTTGACGCAAATTGTGCTTGTCGATGTCTTTGTTTTTGCTGTCTGATACTTTGTCCACGACGACGGCGATTGACAAGACGACGCTGCTTATTATTTGCAATACGTCTTTGTCTAGTATTACTATGATATTGTTCTTGTTGAGCCTTATATCGATTTGCATCATACGATTGCTCTGTTTCTAAACTTTGGCCATCGGTGGCGGTATCGTCATTAATCTTCTCTGCTCCTCGGGCTACAGATGTTAGGGCCAATATAGCCGTAAGAGATACAACACTACTGTTACTCATTGCTACAACACCTTTACGTTATACTTTATACACCTAATATGCCTCGCTACTCTCACTCCTCAAACCTAACTCATCGTTTAGAAAAAATGAGCCCCAAAAGTCGTAAGGTATCCAAGTCGCAACTTATAGCTCAGCCTGCTACCGAGCCACCACCAATTGATGACATCTGACGCTGACTATTTAACAGTGTATTGGAAGAACTTTACTGAGATATCAATCATCTTTCAGGGTAGTGCTTATTGAGTTGCTCAGATGTGAGGTTTCAAAGTACCGCTGATGGTATCCTTACTATTCACGACAGAGACTTTATTTTCCTCATCGGGTACATAGTAGAGAGGGAGTTGAAATGTCCTCCTGTTATTGATTTTAGCTACTTATACGTATCTTATTTAAAGTTTACGTCTTGTGTTTATAGCTCATACATTCATTAACGTCCGACCCTTTGCCACTGTGGGGGTATATTGCTTTCCCTATGCCTATCTCTTTCTCTTTTTGTCTTTGACTTTATGAGATGTAGGGACGAAGAGCAATGGCATGGCTTTGGCGAACTCATAAACTGCAGATAACTTCATTTGGGGAACTTCCTCATCCTCACTACAATCATCATCAACTTCATGGACAGCCACCAATGCCTTATCGTACCAATCAATGACATAAGGCAGTGACTTAAGAGTCCATTCACCATTAATATCCCAATCGTAGAGCGGTTCCATATCAATATCGGGGTGGTGTCGTAGTATCTTTTTCATAGCAACATGACTTTTGTTTGACGTACTACCATTCAGTTCTAGTAAGGAGACAAGCACCCGACGATTAGGATAATCAAGTTCAACCAATTCAAGTGTATGATTTGATGAATATGTGTCATTGATACTTAAAGTATTGCATAATAATCTAACGAAGTCATCTTCTACACTACCCTCTATTGGAAGATTGTTAAGATCGAGATCTATTCGATTATTGTTAAGATCGAGTGCCTTTAGCTTGGTATTGTTTGCCAAACTGTTGACTAGTGATATGACACCTTCATTTCTGATGTTATTTCTATTAATTTGAAGTTTGCAGATGTTACAATTTGGATCTTCGAGTAATGTAGTCGATAGTACCTCACATCCGTCATTACCGATAAAATTATCATACAAATCAAGCTCCTCAAGCTGTGAGATATGCCTCATAGCGTCAACCATTGGTGCTAGCTGTTCATCGGTAATGCCACAGATACCTAAAGAAATACTTTTTAAATTTGTACATGCCTGTAGGGCTGCGGCAATTACTCTTTCTCCTCCATTGTCTAAACTTGCCATGCCGATTGAAAGGCTCGTAAGGTTGTTGTTTGCCTGATATGACATCAAAGTTTGACTGAAGAATCTCCAACCAATGATACGATTATAGTCACAAATGAGACTCAATGATTTAATAGAAGAATTAAGTCGGAGACCATCGAAGAAACTATTCGTTTCAATATGTAAATTAATAAACACCATTATAAGTTGTGTAATGTAAGTATTCTTCCCAATTGCAGCACCTAACCGAGCATAGTCGTATTGATCAGTTGATTTATATCCATCCCCTCCTAATTTTAATATTTTCATAGTAGAATCATTTTGTTGCGCCCTACGCAACATCCTTTCGCTACAATTCCAACTAGGTAACCTACGTGTACTAGACATGATGTTTCTAAATTATGATGTTCATAAAAGTATGTAAGAGATATTGCTGTATGTTGCTATACCAGACCGTCACTGTTTCTGAATATGATCTGGAGACGCTGTCGGTGCTTATTGACCACTGCTTGCAATCAATATTGTTTGCCCCTAATGATAACTAAGAAGTAGATGAAGTATGAGTAGAAGATTTTTCTTTAAGGATACCGCTGAGCGTATCCTACTCCGACTAAGAACTATTGGCCTTACACCGATCGTGAAAGTACTACTATTCGAAAGAGCATTAAAAACTGATATAGTGACAGTACTGTGGGTATACATATGCTTTTGCAATAGCTATCTCTCCCCGCTAAAGAGCTCTTAGTTAGACTTCTGAAGAAGCAAATTATTATTTTTGCAAAATGATACCGTTTGATCGCCATGGTTGTCTCTGTCATTTCTCTCCCCTTAGATGGGGGACTAATGGATTGAGTAGTACATATATCTTACTATATTTACATCTTATGTCTACATAGTATACTTCAATTGTGGACCGTTCCCCTCTCTAGACTATATCTCATGGGGAGTGTATCCAACATGCGGCATCCACTTAACTCCTCCTCTTACGCTTCTTCTTCTTGCTCTCAACATCGAAGGGTATAGCAGCAGCAAATGATAACGGCATAGCCCGAGTGAACTGAAATATTGCCGATAACTTCTTTGGGTCAATATCATAACTCTCCCTCTCGGACTCAGTTTCCGTTTGAGATATGCCCAAATTGGCAAGCTCCCTCTTGTTCTTTACCTTTGGGAAGATCTCATCTGCTCTCTCAAACCAAGCAACTACATAAGGAAGTGCCTTTAGATTCCATTCCACGTCTTCCGAAGCCATATCAAACAATGGTTCCATATCAATGTTAGGATGGTAAAGTAATATCTTTCTTATTGCAACTTGTCGTTTATTTTATCTCGTTCAGCTTTAATAATGATTTTAGTTCTGGTCCTACCTGACGAGATAATCCTGGATATAATCTTAGGTATTCAAGTGTATGGTTGGATGAATGGATGCTATTGATACTTGTTGTGTTGCATAATACATTACAGAATCTAA
>Ga0075437_12755_pt1 | contig 15447 bp, 10 predicted proteins | sample MintriMetagenome_FD_74266 | JGI IMG/M metagenome (GOLD analysis project Ga0075437, IMG submission 74266) | Marine eukaryotic communities from Monterey Bay, USA to study complex ecological interactions - Minidiscus trioculatus and... | ecosystem: Environmental > Aquatic > Marine > Unclassified...
GGAGGGGGGGTGTAAAGAAGATTGAGAGTATAAATGAGGAGGCAACTTCTACCCCTGCTGCTGCCGATACTAACAAGAGAGACGCATCAGGACATTTCAAGAAGGCACCATCATTGCAACCACCGCCATTATCAGCTATACCTGATTACCTAATGCCTATCTATCAAGTACGTCGTATCCCGACGTATACTCCTCGATCGGGACCATTCCATAATTGGTCACGTATGACATTGGCACGTGAACTCAAGGAGGGTGGATTAGGCGTCGCTGTTGGTCCATTGGGATATGTTACCACTGCCACGGCACGTGCCAATGCCGCCGCCGCTGCAATTGGTGAGGGTGAGGATACTAATCCCTCCTCACATATTAATCCAGCCACGGCGAATAATATGTTCTTAACATCGTCCAAGTTACCATATAAGCTACCCGATGGCACCAATGTTGAAATACCAACATCATCAAGATGTGATGTGGCTGAATTATTCTTTGGTAATGATGAGTATAATACGAATTATCGTGAACAAGTATTTGATGATACTGTTACCCAACTTGAAGAGTATGAAGGTGAAATTGAAAAGTTACTTTCCAAAAAGAAGGATGACGATGACGAGGAATCCAATAAGGATAAGATGATGGGAATTACAAGTAGTAGTGCAGGTGAGGCGGGTGATCCATATTCCAATACATCGTACAGGGGTGAGAAGACTCAACGACATGGCGGGAAGAAGACGAAGACGTATTATCCACCAAGTACAATCTCCAAGAAGTTGTATTCCGCTTGTCTTCCTTATATTCGTACGGCTCCTCCCAATGATGATGTATTGGAGGGTGAAGATGGTGCAGCGGCACCTGCCCCCGTCACGAGTATCAATGATAACTACTTCCACTACCTTACCTCGGCACCACCAGCTCAAATGGTATGTGATGCAGCCTTCCGTTGTGATCGTGATCAACAAGCGGCCTTATTGGGAAATGTTGTTGTTTGTGGTGGAGGGTCGTGCATTACCGGAGCCGCGGGTGTAGGATCGGCATTAGGCGGAGGGGCCGGAGGGACGTTAGGTACAGCTGGTAGTATGGGAGGAGGAGCCGTGGCATCGGCATTGGGTGATGAGCATGCCTTCCCCGACCGTCTACGTGAGGAGATCGAGTCAATTGTACATCGTCATACTCCAGGCTGGAGAGTGAAAGTGACATCACCAAATATTAACGAACGTGCCATTTGTTCATGGTTGGGTGGCAGTATATTGGGTAGTTTGGGTACGTTCCAAGATATGTGGATTTCAAAGAGGGATTATGAAGAGTTTGGTTCTGCCATTGTTAATCGAAAGTGTCCTTGATAATTAGATAGGTTGTTAATTGGGGTATAGATAAAGATAAGTAACTTATCTATTCACTTACCAGAGTGCTATGTAGTCTAGGTATGTGTGATTGACTGCTATCTCTTGCGGGCTTACTATCTTGCCAAAGATACCTTCCACTGAGCATTAAAAAAACTAACGATTTCTGTCATCCGTCAACCGGGTTATGAGCTCAACCCCTAACTTTCGGGGAAACCACGTAACACTATTTTGCTGCCATAACTTAAGCCCACCGCAGGTGCTCCCGGAGGGCTAGCGCGCTTGCGCGCTAGTTAAAAAAAGAAATAATTAACTCTCAACTCTCACTTGTAACCATCATTCAGCCTCCTTTGATGAGTTCAGTGTGGATCGGAGGCATAATAGAGATAGTTACAGGCAGAGGTATTACTGAACAACCTATAGTTGTAGGAGGAGGTTATATTGCTGCAATCGATCATCTCTGGCCATTCAACGCATTGAATAACCATCGATAAAAAACTCAACAATTATTGTTGGTCTCAAAACACCAACAAAGAACAACACAATCTTGAGAATGACCACACCATTAGACAATAACAATACATCATATAAGCCATTTGCAAAATCAAATGTTGACATTGATAATAATAATGAGGTATCTACTCTATCGGCTATAGATGAAGAGATTATTAAAAGGACAACCCTATTGCAACTTAAAGAGAAGTTATTTAATTTACCACATACTGCCAAATCTACATTAGTTTATGCCCAAGCGGTTACCGATATAGTGAACGATGATCATTTATTAGGGTTCTTATATGTTGAGAATTATAATGTTGATGTGAGTGTAATATTATACACATATATGTGCAGAGAAAGTTTTTATTTGCAAATATGAAACCTCCTAACTCACAACACATTGATTTTATGTCTATTGCCCGGCCACAATACACAGCTTGCACTTAAGAGGTTGCTACGATATTGGGATACTCGGAATAAAGTATTTGGTGATGATTATATTCTTCCGCTGACGTTATATGGTAAGTAATTCTAGGTATATCCATGTTTTGTGCGTATCATATGCACTTTTTTTCTGACACTTCTCTTGTCCTTATTACTGATATTATATAGGAGCAATGAAAGATAAAGTAGATGTTTTGAAGAAGGGAGTCTTAGTTCTGCTACCCGAGCCCGATGAAAGAGGTAGAGCAATCATATATACTAATCTTTCTCTACTGGGGGGTGGCGATACGGCCGAGAAGGTATTTTTTTATTTGCAATGTATTGTTGGTTACTGTGAACTCTTTGAACGACCTCATATTTGTTATGCTCCCCCGTTTCTAAAATCCTACAGATGATTCAATTGTGGTGGTATTTGATACATTGTGCAATGGAGAGGCCAAGCTGTCGAAAGGTAAGCGAGACAAGAGTCAATACAAAGGGTATTATATTAGGCATATAAATCTCACACTTGTTTCTCTCTGCACCCCTCGCTGATCCAACACAACAACCCTTAGAATGGATTCGTAGTCATAAACAATGCCCAAGACGTTAGGATACGCCACCTTGACACCAAAATGTGGCTAGGTAAGTCGCATTCTTGTCACATTATATGCTGTACTCCTCTCCTCTATACAATACCCTCACCGTAACATCTATATCATTTGCCACTAACACCCCAAGCATTTCTCAAATCTGGGGAGACTACATTTCCAGTTCGACGTCAAGCATCACATGTGTGTAACCCGCATAATTTCTTTAGAATAGCTTCAGTATTTAAGGCTATGACACCCTTAAGGTCAAGACAATTAATGACACTTCATTATGGGTCAAGCAATAGGGTGCAAGAAAGTCTTGCCGCTAATTCATTACCAGCTAGAGTTGTACCCACCAATATAGGAGGATCATTTCATTTATCTTTAGAGGAGCTAGTTGCAGCTCGACTTGCAATAGAAGGACAAAAAGACAATATAGTGTCAAAAGAAGTTAATCACAGTGAAAGGACAAGCCATGGGGATATATCAGATGTTACCTCTTTTGATGGAGATCTAGTTAGTGCCTTTATGGGATTAGAAGAGGGTGTGGCATCAGATCCAATATCTAGCTTTCTACCACCGACAAGCAGCTCATTGACAAATCCATTCGTTGGCTTGGAGTTGGAGGGCATATCAGATTTTAGTATGGTGGCGGATCAACAACAAAGTGATACTACTGCCGAACCCAACTCAAGCATGAAGAGTCAGCTAGAGGAATTAGATTCAAAACCTAGCTCTTTGCCATCACAAAATGACTCATCAAGTTATGGTACTTTGCCTAAAACAAAGGGAAGGAAACATGACGCGCTAATATCTCACGATGGAAAGTCATATACCTACATACGTACTAATCCAACTGAACGATGCATGGTTTATAAATGTAAACATGCTCGAGGTACAGGCTGCGAGGCTATGGCTAAACGGTACTATGCAGAACTGCCAGAACGCACCGAATTCCAAGGCATTCATAATGCCGAATGTGATAAGGTCCGTGCCAAGAAGAAGTTAAAAGCGAAGGCTAAGCCAGCTGAATCTGAGATGAGACAAGCCCAGAAGAAGGCTGCACATCGACCAAACAAGAGCTCGTCAAATTTTGCAACAACTAAAAAGTTTCCAGGCAGATCTGGAGACGAGCGGATGAACAAGGCAGTTGCTGCCAAGAGACGTGATCCGAACGTGTCACTACTCGACGCAGTATTGGCTGGTGGTTTCGTGTTTCCCAATATGAATGCACCAGGTGTCAAATTAGCCGAGGCCAAAGATTTAGATGGTGTTAGTGTTCACCAGAGAAAGAATCAACTCATGCGCAGATTAAGAACCGAGAAGAAAAAGGAGTAGACTTTAAGCCTGTGTATAGTGTACAAGGGTTTTTGGGGTGAGTTGGTTCAGTGTACAAATGTCAAATGAAAATAGAGAATAGAATAAATATTAGGGATAAGCTAAATCTAGGATATAGTGTTGGATAGTGTAGTAGTGTCTAGTCTCGTGATACAACCTAGAAACTAGTTATGTTTTCCAGCTCTGATAATTAACACTCTTAACCCTAATCTGTACACATTTTCAATAAACTATAATAGAACCATCCCCCTTATGCTAGCTGTCATCTTACTTCCACATTCACATTTAAATATTGCTTCCCCTTTGCACCGTCTTCTTCTCCTCTGTTAATCGTGATACTCCCCAGTTTTCAAAACAAACCTCAATCTTAATCTTCAATGGCCGCAGCCTTCATTTGTTCAGCAACAGACGTCAATTTCTTCTCTCCCGTACTTCCAATAGTATTAGCAGTGATACGTTTCTCCCTCAACGACTCCCGATTAACGAACGTCGATTTCCTACGGAAGTTGTTCAATTCCAAATTCTTCCCACCCAATGCCTTACTAGCCTCTCGTTTCAATATAGCCGAGGCACGTTGTGCCGATGGACGTTTCGTTAAATCTTGATGCCAGCATGATTTAATAAAACCGGTAAGTGATGGTCCCCATACCTCGTCATGTGTCTTTGGACGTGCTCCTCGATGTACGACCATTTCGAGATATGTATTGGCATGTGTAATATTATCAAACGGTTTTTCCATCTTTAACATTTCCCATAACATGATGCCGAAAGAATACATATCAGCAGAGTATCCTGTGTAGGTGTATGGTGTGTGTTGTGGAGATGTATTGAGGGGGATACGAGGGTAAGGAGAAGAAGGACACAAGATGTGAGCAAAACACGAAAAATGACACAAGATGTGAGCAGATGACAATCTCTCCCCCCAGCCCCCACCACGTATACACACAACTAACTTACCATACGGTTGATTCAATGCAACCTCCGGGGCCATATACCGCAACGTACCCGTCTCCCCAGTCATCTTCCATGTCCCCTCACTAACCTTCTCTTTTTCATTATCACTGGGCACCTCCCGTGCTAATCCAAACCCAAATAAGACAATATCATCACGTACATTGAAACCAACATTTTCTGGTTTTAAATTACGAAATACAATATGTGTATTTGAATTGCTGTGAAGATATTCAATTGCACCCATTAAATCATAGGCATAACTCAATTTAATTTCCAATAATGTATTCAATTTTGAAGTTGATTTGTTTGTTAATTTGTTCATAATATTGGATGCCGATTTACTTATAGATTTCCATTTTAATATACGTTGATCTAATGTATCAATTAATTTATCAATAATGAAGAAGAATTTGGGTGATAATATGTCTTGATTGTTGGAGATGGCACGTAATTGTAAGATGTGTGGATGGGATATTTGGGAGAGTATCATTGTTTCAATTGCCATATCGACGAGACCTTGTGTGAATATGTTATGATCCTTGGCCTTTTCTGGACTTAGTTGCTATATCATATGAATGTATGTATGAGATATGTATTGATGAGATGAGTTGTGATATAAGAAGAGAGGGGCTCGCCTACACACATTGCAATAGATATCTTCGACTCACCTTGAGAACATATCTCGGACCACCATCCTCCTCCCTCAAACAATGCTCGGCAATAAATGACTTATCCTGTGCCTTTTGTTCTTTCATATCACATAGTGTTGTTGATTCATCCGATGTGGTCTTTTTACAATCATCAAATGAAGATTCGACATCATCGACAGATTGAGGCTTCTCATCGTCATTACTACTGCCCGTATCATTGCAATGCATACCGCGTATCTCTTTCACAACACTACATTTACCCCTCTGTAACACTTTACCTAATGTTAATTCATTAATACTAAACTGGGGTATAACATCCAAACTTGCATCAATATCAGAGAATAGTTTACTACTCTTTGATTTTGTCATCGAGATCTTTTGTTGGGCAATTTTTTTACACTCGGAAAGGGAAACATAGTCTGTGGACGCTGAGCGTTGAAGTTCTGCATTGGCTTCACGTTGTTCTATTGCCCGTAGGGCTGCTTTTGATGGCATAGTTAGTTGGTAGTATATTGTGTCAATTGAATGATGTGTACATAGGGGCTATTGAAATCAATGAGGCAGAGATGATTTTTTGAGATGCGGGGCTCAATGTCCGAGTTCGGGCCAATCTATCCAATTCTTTCTTACTTCTCATTCATTAACATTGCTCAGAAGTTGGACAATCAAACATATGATATGTACAATGAGTCAGAAGATCAATCAGTGAAGGGGGGTAAGGATATATCAGCAGATACTAACATTAAGGAAGGATACCAGTATGGGTATCTGTCATCTTATTCGAGAATTTATCTCCTACTTTAACTTTAGATATCCCATGTCACAGAGGAGAGTTGGAAAAGATCTAAATGTATGTGTGGACTGTAGACGCACATAATCAATCATGTCTCTCTACTTTAGATATCCCATCACAGTCCTCTCGCCTGACCGATTAGAAAACAAATGAAAGATCTCAACACTCTCCATACTAGCCTTATCACATAACTTATCAACAACTTTCTTCACCTGTGAATCATATGCACTCTTTGAATGACCAACAATACATTTCAAAGTCAACACCACAAAGCAATTCGATGACAAAAGTCCACTATCCTTTGCCATTAGTAGTAGATCAACTTGTGATTCCATATTATGCAAACACATGTCACTAACCCAAATTTTAACTTGTGTATTATCCTTGAGTAATAATGGTATAGCATCTTGTATCTTCATTTGTATATGTTTAGTTTGTTCCAACTTACTAACTGATTTGGCAAGTTTGCCAGGATCGATACTGTATACAGTCTTACAATTAAAGTGTTCAATTAAGTACTTGGTCCATCCGCCTGGTGCCGAGCCACAATCTAATGCTACTACTGATTCATCATACAATGCGGGATGTATCTTATTCTCCTCGTTACTGCTTGACTTGTATGTTTCAATAGCCTCCTTGAGTTTATAGTATGCCCGTCCAACCTCTACTTCTCCATCATCACTACTACCGTCATTATTATTATTACTTGAATCTACTGCCAAGTTGCCATCCAATGCAATTAAATTATTAGCATCAACAACATCCTCATTTAAACTTGCTGCACTTAATCCCCACATGTACAAGTTATTAGACTTTACATCATTCTGTTCCCATCCTCGTCCTTTATATTGATAGATTTCTACTATTGATAACATGTGTGTAAATTCCTTTGGATCAATATTAATTGATGATGACGATGTTGATGTAGAAGTGGAGGTAGTAGACTTCTCGGCTTGTTCAATTAATGCATCAAATGATGTTAACAACTTGGATTGATACTTTGGGGGAAAGATTTTCAATCGTAGTGATACATTATTCTCAACGTTGCTTTCCTCTTGTTGTTTTGATATACTCTCGTATACACTCTTTGCAAACTCCATACAACCTTCTTCAGTAGCTAACTTACCTTCTACTAATTGACCAGGTTGAACAATGTACGATTTATTAATAGCCCTAACTAATATTGGATCAGTAATTAATGTTCGTGTTAATGTTGATGGATTTGTACATGATAGGAATAGTAATGATATGTTTTTGGAGGCGCTATTTGCTGTTCCTACTACTTTACATGCTGTACCATCTTCAGTCTTCTCCTCGCTATTCTCACTGTTGTAACTCCTGTCTAAGTAATCAACCAATCGATCTAAATGTGTCAATTGTACTTGTATAATACAATTCGTTTCCTTACCAAAGATTGTTACCTTGCTTAAGATTTCCTCTTCTCGTAATCGGGCGGCATTACTACGCTTACGTGATTTGACGGATCGTGCAGCTTGTATTTCTTTATAGACTGCTGCTTCTGAAGTTTCATTTGCAGTACTGTCGTTGTTGAGATTATCGTTAGTTTGAGGTGATGGGCTGGGAGCATCAATTGCCAACTTGGCAGAAGTAGATGAATCGAATGTAACAAATGCATATGGACTAAATGCCTTGCGTTTACTGCTAGCATTATCATTGGCCTGACCAACGATTGTTACTTCATTAATTGAACCAAACTTTGATAATGTTGATCGGATTAATTGTTCAGTACAGGTGTGTGATATGCCCGCTACGAATACTCGTGCGTTTGATGTGTCATCGTCATTTATTTTGGTTGCTGGTGATGTTTGTGATTGCGTTGCAAATGATTCTACTAATTGATAGCATGATAGTAATACCATGGTGATGATGATTAGTATATTAGTAATGACTCTCATACAATATAGTGGCGGCGATGATGGGTAATGTAGTGGGGTAGCAGAGATAAGTTTGGGTGGCTACTGCGGTGTGTACTCTTTTGCAACTCGTGACAAACCGAACTCAAATATAGAATCTCTACAAGAGAAATAAACACTTTAAGGAGGATATATGTATACTAAATGCAATGGGGGAGAGGTGCCGTAGCTTAGTATCTGTTTTATCGCCAGTTATTCAGCGTTCTTTGTGGTATCCTTTTTCTACTCTCATAGTTTTCGTAGTTTTTAATGCCAATAGCAAGCGATATTGATCATTGATCATTCAAAGGCTAAGAGCTAGCGGTGTAACTATTATCCTATTGGTTAGATGATGAATGAAATTGAAGAAGGTACCGAGGTCTCTCATACCGCCTTTAGCGGCCTAGACAAGCAACGATACAATGAAGATTATGCCGAACAATCACCCCAAGATTATGATGAAGTGAACAATGAAAATGAGAGTATTAGTGATAATGAAGCAACGTATGCTACTACGGGGTACTCATATATTACATCAAATATTAAATGGTTCCTCATTGCAATTGGTTCGGGTGCTATATTCTTGGGAATCGGATGGGGATCGGGTCTTGGAATAGGCGACGCAATTTTTTGGGGTGGTGATAATAATGAATCGTCAGTTAGCAGTGCAATGGCTGTAGATTTTAGTACCTCAGACAATAACGGAAGTAAAAGTGGCAAGGGCGAGGGTGGTGCTAAGAGTGGTAAATCCACAAGCGTGAGTTACTTTTTTATACTTTGTATGCACATGATATGTACATTTTATATTTTTGTGCATATGTGCACACAAAATAGCTAACATTCCATACATAGTCAAAATCAGGCAAGTCTTTGAAAGAGTGCGTAGACTTCACGGTGGACATCTTAACTGATTTCTTCCCCAACGAGACTAGTTGGGAACTAATCAACATGTGTACTGGTGAAGTTCAACTAAGTGAAGATCGAGAGACATTGTACATTGAACCATTCACAAACTACTCGAATAATTACTGTGTCCCTGATTCTCAGTATACATTCATCATCGAAGATGAGGACAGCGGCTTGGACTGCAGTAGTGACTCTGATTGTTCTGGCACAGATGATGGACCTGGTACATACTCTGTCACACTAAAAGGTACCGAAACAGCAAGTGGTGGGGGTAAATTTAATACTATAATTCCGACAGGTCCAAAATCGTCAAAGTCCAAAGAAGTTAGCGCCGCATTTGGCATCCCATTTGACGATCATCCAACTTGTCAGTCGTCTCCCTGCCAAGTTGCTACTCCTATCACCATCGGGTCTACCGCTCAAGGAACAACTATTAATGATGGAACTAATGGGGGAGGGGTACCAATTAGTTCCGTTCAAGTTGCTCCTACTTGTGATAGAGCGGAGGTAACATCAGCATTTGGTGCTTTCTATCAGGTCACCGGCAATGGTCAGAACCTAGTTGCCTCTACCTGTAATGCTGACTTTGATACCCAAATCTCGGTGTATAATTCTTGTGATTTCTCTCAAGAAAATATATGTGAGGCTGGGAATGATGATGGTGGTATTTGTGGTGGCTTTACTGGGGGCTTTGGCAGTCAAGTAGTTTGGCAAGCTCTTGATGGTAATGACTACTACATTTTAGTGCACGGAGTCGATTTAGAAACGGGTAACTTTGAGTTATCCGTGGATGAGGTTGATGATGAGTCCGTGTGTGAAAGTGCTGCCACCCTCGAATTAGACACTCCAATTAGTGGAACCACTATTGAAGGCTCAACTGTTACAGGTGGCTTTTCCTGTACATATGATCAGAAGGGTGATGTTTCAATTTTTCCTGGTGTGAATGTTGCCTGGTATAAGGTGATTGGTACTGGTAATGAGTTAAGTGCTGAAGTAACTTCTGCACTTGGCGCCTTTGGTGGGGGTTTTGCTCAGATTACGTTGTTCAGCTCGTGTGGGGACATCGCATCTTCTTGTGTTGACGGATCGTATTCTGAAGTTTTTGGCAATGGAGGTACAATTACTTGGCAAAGTGATTCTAGTGTAGAATACTACCTTATGGTCCATGGCAACCGCGGATCAGTCGGGAACTTTGAGTTGTCATTGACAGAACCATAATCTTGATGTAATCCTTGGATGTGTGTTTGTGATGATGAAATCTAGAATCAACGTGTGTATGCTGTGTATATAAACTGATTCTAGTGTAGAATACTACCTCATGGTCAATGACGACCGCGGATTAGTTGACGACTTTCAATTATCATTGACAGAAGTAACACCATAATCTTGGAGTAATCTTTGGATGTTTGTGTATGATGAAATCTATGTAGTATCAAAGTGTATGTTGTATAAACTTAAACCTCAAGTGGGACAGGTGTATTAGGCCTTTTAGTTTACTTTTAACGTCCACAGATAGTAGTACACAAACTTAAAAACAACATTACGACATTGATTCCCCTTCCCTACCTTCTATCTCCCTTGTCATCCTTCCTCTACTCATCTTACTAAGCTAGCCCATGCAGCATAGAAACTCCAAAAAGGTAGGCTCCTTAATACGAACAACCTTCTTATTCTCCTCCTCCTCTTTTTGCTTATTATCAAATGATAATGCCTTACTAATACGTTCCAACGTACTCGATGGATCACTAACTGTAACTACTATACGTAATGTAGCTTTAGTTGATATACCATACTTTAAGTTTCGTTCTCCCTTGATTGATTTCATTGCTACATTGTTGTTGTTGCTCTTTTTGAATGGTGAAGTTACTGGTGAAGTAGTGGTGGTGGTGATTGGTACATTCATACTAGATACACCAGCCTCTTCACCTGATATGTATATACTTGCGGTACCTAATTGGTACATTTTGCCATTCCGTGAAAGTGATAATTGAATTGGACAAATGATTGGTTGATATCGTTGTTGTTTGCTAATACCGAGAGGATCAAATGATTTAGTTGATGTTGATGATGATGTTGATTCATGACGAAAGTAACGTTGGAATGTAAATGATGATTTCGATTGATCACCCCATGGAATTACTTGACTACTGCTCTTATTCTCACTCTCACCCTCGTTATCGGCTGGGTTAAATGGCAGACTGATACATGACGTAGTAATCTTCTTCGGACCGACCTTCTTCCCTCCCTGGATGAAGGTACTAGTACGTTCAAATGATGAAACTATAGTAATAGCAGTTGGATCGGATTCTGGTGCAATCGTAACACGTCTTGTAGATCGTCCTCGAGTTCGAGTAGGCGATGCTAATGACGAAGATCGACGACGATTTCTGCTTAATGATCGACCTCGTGATTTGGAACGTGAACGGCTCAATGATCGTGTTCTACTTCTACTACGTCCTCTGATGTTAGTAGCACTGTTATCAGTGGTATTACTATTGTTTGTAGTTTCAGCGTTAGTGGTAGTAGTAGATTTACGAAGAAATGATGACTTTTTAGCATTGGAAGTATCTTCAATATGTACTCCTGCCACACTGAGGATTTGTACATGTACATTTAGTAGTTTCTTTTGTGTTGTCTTCTTCTTTATAGATTGTGTTTGCTGTTGTGCTTGTTGACGAGATTTACTACGGCTACGACTTCTAATTATACTTCTACTTCGGCTGCGACTGCGTCGAGTAGGTGTTGAGTGTAGCGGAGCACTTAGAACTTTTGCCGCCATGTTTGTTCGCTCACTGTATGTATTGCAATAGACGGCGGCCTCCCCTATGAATCAATAATAGAGTACTCTCTGCTTACTCATGTGCTTCGCCGAATAGGCGGCATTATTAGTAGGCGCTTGGGGAAAAGGACCGTTGGCAGTAGAGTAAGAATAGAGCCAATAGTCGCCATTTTTGTCATTTTTTTACCAGCATGAGAGTGTAAAAGTCTACCGTCCGGTAAAAGGTACTTATCATTTTTGGCGATAATCGCTGGGTATCTTTTTATGAGAGTAGAGACCGAATTTCGTTCGACATTTCACATCACATGCACCATCATTGATAGGATTGATATATTGCCTTCTTATATTGTATGCAAATCATAACAGATCTATCTCCTACCGCCCTAGTGACGTCAATTAATTTCTTTCTCAGACGTCAATAAATTGTTGAACACCAGAATCACATCATTTCTTCGCCTCTCGATCGACACTCGACAACATAAAGACTCTCGACATCACATAGACGGTGCATGTGAACTTAAGCGTTTAACTTCTTCTATTGCAAATTATAACGGATCTATCTCTACGCTCTATATCTGACGTCAATTAATAATTTTCTCAGACGTCAATATTGTTATAACTTTCGATACGAACACCGATAAACCCCACGAATTATACTCCAGCTACTCAACTAAACCTCACGTATCACATCAATATATCACAAGATGATATCACAAACACATCATATAGCACTATCAATACTACTAATCTCTCTAATAAGCCTCAATAATAATGAATCGTTCTTCTACTCCTCGGCAACAAGTGTCACATCTAACACACTTAACACTCGCCTTCGAATTAGTACTAACCTCCGCATTAACTCAAACACTGCAGCTACTAAAGGCAAAGACATCGTCTCAGATATAGATGAAACAAGGCGTGAATTACAAGAGGATGTAGTAGATCAACGTGAGGATAGTATTGAAGGACAAGAAGAGTTATTTATAAGCCAAAATTGTTTAAATTTATTAGCTGGTAAGTTGTTTCTTCTTTTAATATGTGTATTATGTTTTGAGTGTGGTATGCACATTGCAGTGGATGGCGTGTGTATTAGAGGTGTACATGATGGTTTAGAGATTGTTTATGTGGTGTTTGCTGGGTTTATGTGGTGGTGTTATGGTTGATATATATCAATTTTCTATATCTATTACCTTCTCATAAACCATAAACATCTCTCTGTACCATATCTCATACACAACCCTACTCCAATAACACACAACACAATACACAAAAACAAAACAAACAAACAAATAACAGCATCCACCGATCCAAATCATCATATACGTGCCGAAAATTTCTTCATCTTCACAGACGCATATTCCAATTCCTACTTCTCAACCAATAATATGACATCCTACTCTGACTTACCCGAAGAGAATCAACATGTCTTCCTAACAATAGCATGTCAATGCGGCGTAGTCGGTGAGGAATCAAATTGTTGTCAACAGGACAGGGCACATATTGATTTAAGTGAATTATATGATAGTAATGGCTATCCTGAGAATATGTCATTATCATTTTTGGAATATTTATATGATGTTTGTAGTACTACACGGGCGGTTATTGGGACGAATGTTTTGAAACCTAGTGGTGAGGGTAGTATGAATAATGGCGTTGGTGATGGTCAAGAAGGTGTTGAGGGTGGTACAGAGGGAAGTGAGGGTACAGATAGCAGTGGTGTAGAAGAGGATGGTGTTGGACCATTGGGTATTTCCTTTTATAGACCAAAGCCTGTTCCTCCCACAACTGCAGATAAAGTGGATGAGACAGAAGAGGGTATTGATGCCGTGGACGGTTCAGAGGGTAGCAGTGATGAAGGTGATTCGGATAATACCAATGAGGATGAGAATACTGCAGATGCTGTTACGGAAGGAGATGTTGAACCACGTGAGGCATCTAGCACAGAGAAGTTATCTACTGGTGGTATTATTGGCATTGCCGTTGCCGGAGGAGTTGTATTATTAGCCATCCTTGCCTTCCTTGTCATGCGTAACAAGAAGAAGAATAACAGTGGTGTGGTAGACGATGATGCTAATGTCAAATTATCAGGAACAAGCCCACCACCTCCAAACATGAATGATGTTAACGGTATGATGATGACAAATCCTCAACAGGCTCCTGATGATATTACAAATGTTACTACTGATGACATCTCTACAGCCACGGAGAATCATGGAACTCCGGTTACTACTGGTAGCTTTGCCAATGCATCGTCACCTTCAGGTAATCTTAATAAGTTGGACAGTCTGAACGATCCTAATGATACGACCATGTTATCAAACAATGCCAAGGGACCAGGTCCTAGTGAGCTTTGGCCTGGTCAAGTTTAAGAAGATGGGAGGCGAGGGAGTCGATATTGTATCAAAAACTTAGTTGTGAACGTTATTTGTTGTATTAATAGGTTGGAGGTGGTATGAGACATCTGCCGTGTTTTGTATGGCAGATGACTTTGTTCGTTGTTAGATTGGTTGCAGAAGAGTTCATCTTTTTAATCATAAGATAGAGAAGAGCTTTAAATGCAAGTGTCGTAATAGTTTCGAAATGTTTTCATCTTATAATATCTTATCAGCTTCTTGTTCTTCTCGTCCCCAAATTCTTTCTTCTTCTCATATTTCTATACTCTCCTCATATTATGTAATTCATTTCATAGACAGGGCAATAGCTTGTCGTAGCTGTTCGTCTTCCTCATCACTATTAGTAGCGGCACGTTTTACATCCTCTTCCTCATCACTACTATTAGTAAGGTCAATGGCACCTCCTCCACCTCCCCTTGATCCTTTGCCAGGTGAGGCGGCAATATCATCCTTCTTCTTCTCGGGTGAAAACCTGTCCAATCTACGACGTCTCATTTCAGCCGGACTCAACTTTTGATTCTCATTACCATTGCTTTTACGTTTCTTATTACCACTACTGTTTTGAGAAGGAGAAGTAGTAGACATGACATTCCCTCCGCCAGGGAAACGATTGATATTGGCAGTACCAGCAGCGGCTGCTACTCTGCTCTTACTCCAGGTTGAATCTGAAAAGTCAAATCCAGTACTACTTCCACCACCACCTCCTCCGCCGCCTCCCATGCCCAACATGCTACCCATGAATGATGAACTAAGAGTATTCGAGGCAGCAACAGCCTCGGGTGGTAAAGGGAATGTCACCTCGTCCTGTCTAAACCTAGCCTGACTAGGCAACATATTCTCCAACATACCAATCAATTCACGTGCACGTCT
>Ga0075437_11846_pt1 | contig 15428 bp, 13 predicted proteins | sample MintriMetagenome_FD_74266 | JGI IMG/M metagenome (GOLD analysis project Ga0075437, IMG submission 74266) | Marine eukaryotic communities from Monterey Bay, USA to study complex ecological interactions - Minidiscus trioculatus and... | ecosystem: Environmental > Aquatic > Marine > Unclassified...
TGCAACCTCTGAAGAAGGACGAAGAGAAGAAGGATGATTATAATATCGATCCACCCCCTTTGCCATCGAGCTTACTACCGCCGCCTCTGCCGTCAAGCTTACAACCTCCGCCACTACCTCCGCACTCATCATCATCAATATTACCTCCACCCTCAGGGTCATCAATTTTACCAAGTTTTGGTGGCGGATCGATCTTGCCTCCTCTCGTACCGAGTTCAAATGGACATTTGGGATCCGTCTTGCCTCCTCCTTTACCAACTTTCAGCGGTGGATCGTCTATTTTACCACCCTCATCAGGAAAATCAAATAAAAAGAATACCGATAAGAATACCTTTGAAGATGTTTGGAATTGGATCAAGGAAAAGGATAAGTTTAGTCTCGGTCAATCACCTGATAAGTATCGAATCAAGGAGGCTTTGAAGTTTCACTCCTCGTGCATGGAACTCGGAGAGGAGCTGAAGGTCCAGCCTGAGTCTATCAAGGCCCTTTGTAAGCTATTTGATGGACTAGATGGAAAGACAATGACTGTGTGGGATGGATATGATACTTCCCTGAGAGAGGCCAATGCCTCCATGAGATCAAAGCCTACTCAGAAGCCAAAAACTATAACTACATACTCAAAGAGTAATGTTGAGAAAGGCGGTAGTAAGCCAAAGTCGGATTCAAAAGAGTATAGCCATCTCAAACTATTAAAACCATCTAACCAAGCTAAATCAAGAGCCGCGGTTGCTCGAGCTCGAGCAAAGGCTTCACAAGAACAAGAGGCTGTCACACAAACAACGTCCACCAATGGCGGCGGTAGTGGTAAACAAAGCAAGAGCCAGAAGAAATATAAAACGAGAAAGGAGAGGAAGAACACTGCCAATAAGTCGCCCCCAACAACAATTGAAACCAAGAAGTCATCGAAGAAATTTTATTTGTGTCCAAGTTGTGATGAACGATTTGAAACACAAGACAAGTGCGAGAGTCACATTCAGATGTGTAGTTTTGGATTGGTTAAGCATCTCAAACCAATAGTCAAAGATGCCAAGCCTGCCAAGGAATCTAAGCCTACTTCAAGGTCAAGTGATGCTTCTCAGTCTAGCAACGCCAATGATCCAAATAGTAAAACAAAGAAGAACAGAAAGAGACGTGATCGTCGTAATCGTAACAAGAATAAGGGCCCTCAACAAGGGACAGAAGCTTGAGAGTTGAAAGTGCTTTGCTGGAGTTGAGATAATGTTGGAAATTTAGCACCAAGATATGAGAGTTAAGGTTTAATTTATCTAGTTATTGGTGCACCTGTTGTCAAATAACTTCCATATCAGCCATCTCATCAAACACACTCTTTCACTCGAATTACTTGTTATCTACTACCAAAGACAAAGATACCCTGCATCTGTATTTGTCTCTTTTATAATAATATCCTGTATGCACGTTTGGAGTCATACTATACACATCACCCACTGCCAAGTTCTCCTTGCTTGGTGTTCGGATATTATCAGAATGAGGCAGTTGCTTCTTCATCAACTGCTGATATGGAAGGCAGTATGGGCTTGAATACAAAGCAAAGATTGAGTTCTACACTATTTAAATTAGGTAATTCTCTAACTAAGAAAGTTAAGGATTGAGCAATGTAAGTATCGGCTATCTACCCAATGTTTGAGAATCACAGTATGCAAAAGTTAGGCCCATCTCTAGCGAATCTTTGATGGTACTTATGTCAATTCTTGGAAGTTCTAATGTCCCGGTTTCGTTTGAGGCAGAGGGTTGGCTTTCATGATTATGGCAGAGGATTGCAATTAAATCAATGACAACTAAGCAACAATGAGAGACAATTGGTAGTGTGGGAATACATCTCTACCTTCTTGCAGCAACAAGAGTGCTCTTCAATAGAATGGCAGTACGGCTATACATGAGATACCTCGTTATTCAATCGATAATATGTGTAAAGTTATGTGCGTATGAAAATTAGAACTGGTCAATGCTGCCAATGCAATGTTTAAATACTATTACTATCATCATCTCTGCCACTTTCATTAGTTGATCATCACATACACAACCTATTGTGAGCCTTTAAATCTACTACAATGCAATCACCAGCGTAGTATATTTATACAAAGAGAACTCTACCTCGCTCTACTATCACCTCATCGATCCGTGGGAATCCGTCGTAATCTCTCCAACATCTATCATCTATAAACAACCTTTCAAAAGCAACCTCATCACAATATATAAGGTAAGAACACATTATTTCTATGCAATTGCAAATCAATTGTATCTTAATCTCACATTCTTTGTGTTGTGTTGTATGGCGACGGCATATCATCATTCAATGCATTGCAATGTCGAATTACATCGTCGTCTCGGTATCTGTGCTATCCACTGCTGCATCCAAGTAGAGTACACTACTACACATCATATTCATCATGAAGTTATTTGCTCCACTAGCAGCTCTTGTTGTTGCAAATGTCGTCACGGCTACTACAAATGTAAGGAGATTGATAGGATATACCTCTATGCTTTGTAACTTCTGTGTTTCGATAATCTGCTCACATCTTATGTTCATCTCTGCTCATCTCATATGTTACTGTAGACACAGTCACAACATCAACAGCATCTTAGGAATAAGAAACCATCTAATCAAGATGTGTATCAAAGATCAAGTCATACAAATAGTGAAGGAGAAAGGCAACTACAAGATACAATGTCAATGGTTGAAATGCATGAGAAAACTTCATTTTCACTACCATGGGAAACTGATGAGGAAGAGGCCAAGACCAACATATCAGAGTGTATTATATCTGTTAATCAAAGTCAAGTTGACCAGTTTATTGAGTTAGCCGAGAAAGTGGATGCATCAACCATGACATTCATTCCAAGTGCTCCAGCCATATCCAACTTTGTGATTGGAAATGAAAACCTCACCAATCCTGCTCTTGCGGTGTTTGAAGATGGTCAACCAAAGTTATCCAACAAGGAGAGTTTCCAATGGTTCTCAAACATTCTACCTACACGATATGATGAGAATAGAGTATGCACTACTACTAGTGACTTGATTGTATATCCATTTGACCCCCCTCAGAACATATCAGTCTGTTCTCTTCCACCAAGCGAGTATCCTTCCCCCGAGGATCCAAACTTTGAAACAGAAATGTTAACTCCGTACATCCATCAATCACCAAATGCATCAAAGTGGGGATATCAAAAGTTTGGTTCCGGATTAGTAACTGAAGCTTGCTTAGCTCCATACATTGGTCTTGACCTTGATGAAATAGTATCAGGTGAGATTCTTCTGGATTGACTTTTGTTGATTTAGTCTGATACATATGATACGTTGTCTTGTGTTTTCCTTTTCTCAAACTGCGTCCTATCTTGTTCATTTGGCAACAGATTCTATCCACACATCAATCTTTGCAATGGTAAGATGATTTGTATTTAAAAATGATACATCTATCATCCGTCTCCATTCTCTCATGACAATCTGTTTATGCTTATCTTCTTTTTGCACAGAACCATGAGAATCGTGGCTCAAACAATGAACGCAAGAGACAATACATGACGGCCCTAACTTGTGATAAGATGCAATTCTATGTACCTCAGATTCAAGATGCTCTCAATGATACCATTGAAACTCTACGAGCTAATCCTGAAATACCCCTCTTGAGTACATGGGCTCACAATCTAGACATACTATCCCTAGACCTACACTTGGGAAAGGTTGACCATCCTCAGTATGTTATTGATTATGTCAAGCGATTGAACAATGCAACATCTTCATTACCAACCGGATGTGGGGATTTAGAGTCACAAGACAATATCAAGTCGGCTTTGTGTGAGGTTGAACATGTAGAAGCGTACTTTCATGAAAGAGTTCAGGCGATTGTAGCGGATAAAGACCAATCCACATTTGTGTTTTGGTGGTATAAGGTAAGTCAAATTGTAGTATATGGTACCTGAGATGATTACTCTTGGCTTTTCTCATGTTTGCTTCGCTCACATGATATACTCATCTTTCATTACGTACTTTACAGGCTGGAATGTGTGTAGAAGAGACTGCTGAAGGAGAAGTCTACATGAAGTGCCTTACTCAGGAGATACTTCATAACATCTTTGCCTTTGCTCTATATGTCACAGCTACCTTTCTGGTCATTACAGCCAAGGTTGTTGGCCGTGTGGTAACAGAGAACATTTTCGAAGGCGTTGTAGAGCCTTTGAGTGACACCAAGCTTGACTTCTTTCAGCTCTATGCCGATGCTACCGATGATGATCGGCTTGATATCATCCGTGAGACCTGGCGGCAGCTTCTCCCGAACAACGCCTGGGTTAGCTCACATCAAACCTCCGAAGGTATGAATGATGGTACTGATTTCTCGGACATGCATGACTACTCTAGGATTATGCACATTCCGTTCATGCTTCAAGCCATGAACGATGGGTATAGTTATACCTCCGGAGATACGACGGCATACGAATATACCCCCGAGTCTGTTAAAACTCGTTACGAAGACTTTCAACCTTCCTCTGATACTGCAAAATGTCCATTCCTTCAAAGTCAAGACAATGATGGAGAAGATGATCAGTTCTTATTGCCTTCCAACTTCACGATGTCTCCGATTGATGATGAGACTGTGATCCCCGCTGGTCATGAAAAGCTAATACCTGTTTATGATACATCCCAGTACTGTCCATTTGGTCTTGGACATCGTCGTTGTCCGGCGGAGATGCTTCATATGACCTTTATGGACGAAATCCTTAATTCATTCAAGGGTCTCGAGTTTGAGGTTAGGGGTGATGGTATTGATCTTAATGACATTCTTAATGGGGTACCTTGTAATGAACCAAACTCTGTGGCTTCCGGTCCACCTGGTTGTCGTGAGGATAATATCTTTGTCGTCTTTCATGATAATGATGATGATCAAGCCTCCACAAAGGAACCGTCTACATCACCAACCCACTCACCGACGCAATCTTCGACTACGGAACCATCTCCGCCGCCACATAATTGGTCTCCTCCAACGACTTCTCCCTCGAAAGGTCCAACCAAACCAACCACGAGGACTGTTACACCACAGCCTAGTAAGGCTCCATCACAATCTCCTAGTAAGAAACCTGTTCCAAGTCGTACCTATCGATCCATTGGGAGTAAGGGATCAAAATCGTCCAAGGCCAAGACGTCCAAGTATAACAAGATTAAAAGGAAGAAGATCAAGAGGAGGAAGAAAAAGTTGATGATGAAATGGAAGAACAAGGGTAAGCACTAACGATGGAGTGTGTTAGAATCTCCTCAAGATAACTTACGAGCCAGTCTGTCGGGATATGAAATACTTTGTGTTGATATGAATTGTTTGAAACTCTGTTTTGTTTGTAACTTCTACCAGCATGAACAGGAGGTAGAATTGAATTGATTATATATGTATTGATTAAAAGTAAAGTAAGATAATGAGCTTGATATTAGCTTACCTATGTTTTGTTTTGTACGTCTCTGCTGTAACCACATCGACACAGATAACTACTTAAAAAGACAGAATACTGGACACAGACCGTGTCTACCTTGGCTTGCAGTGTTTCTTCATTTGCGTGATAATATAGTCTTCGATATCTCCATCGACATATCTGCACCGCCTGTGGAGAACACCATTGATATCAACGAGCTCAACAACCTCTCCCTTGATAGTCATAGATTTGTTGAAGAGGATATTATTAGTAACATATCACGAAATAGTCAAATGATGATTACAGATATATATGAACTCACATCATACCAAGCGTTGTAACCCTTCCCAAACCATTTCTTGAATTTGTATCCTACATCTCCACACTTGATACCCCCACTGTCTACAATCACCTCCTTGTCATCTTTAGTGCCTTTTGGTGATGACTTTGATTTGATCGATGATTTAGATGCAGATGGTTTTGAAGTAGGCAGAGCATCGACAGGTTTATTTTGGTTGTTGTCGGCAGTTGCAGAGCTATCACGAGATTTGCAAGTCTTTTCATGCTCTGCAGTCAATTCATAAGTGTCGAATCTTGCCTAAGGGCATATAGGTAGATGACAAGAGACAAGAATTGAGATCAAAACGAAGATGAAAACGAATGGATGTCAACACTAACATTGGGCTACTTACCTGGCAGAAGTCACACTCCCACGCTGTTTCCTCCTCATCTGAATCTGAATCAATAGCAATAACCTGTTCTGCTTCGTCGTTAGAAGTATTCTTCTTTTCTTCCTCGACATTGATTGGGGTAGGAACGCGTGCAGGTACCCAATATCCAAAACGAGTATCCCAATCGTATCCTTCTTTTGGTGTTGATGGTCGTTCGTATGTATTATCAGGCAACTTCTTGGGGGCTGAATCCGGAATAATACTTCCATCTATCCGAGATTGCTGTGTTTGTTTCTTGACAGTCCCATCCCATCCATCCTTCTGAGGTTGTGTTTTCTTTTCGGGCTTCTTTTGTGGGTCACCAGGGAAGGAGAGTACATATGGATTAGCATTTGCCGAGCGTGTTGAGGGAGTTGGCTTCCTTTCACCTCCAACATCACGAAGTACTTCAATTGTAAGTGGTCGAGCACCAGTCTTTGCAAGAGCGATGAAAGACTTGAAGTCTGCCATTTCAGCTCCATTCGACCCAGGCTTGCAAATAATGTCATCAACTTGCACTCCATGAATATCTGATAAGGAGTTTGGAGCAACCTCCGAGATTCGAGCTGTTGCTTCCCCTTCGTGTGATAATATCAAGGAATCTTTTACACATGTCATACCAAGAGGTCCCTCCCTGGTGATGATAAATCGATGTAGAACTTTACCCACCGGAGCAGCAGATTCCCCTAGTTTCACCAATGAAGAATCGGTACAGGGACGGCTAACCTCAAACAAGAGAGGACGATTTGAGGCTCCATCAAGGAAAAGTTTATATACATTGGGTGTTTTGCTTGCAGTGTAGGAGGAGGGTGCTAAGATCTCATCACCTACTTGCACATCATGCTTGAGGGCCATTGAGTTGGGATGAACTGTAGTCACACGGACCTTATTCGTCTTGGTTTCTAATGTAAAGTTAAGTCCAATTGTTCCTTCTTCAGATATGATGAAGCGATGAAAAGAATGTTGTTGTGGTGGCGGTGGCGGTGGTTTGGCAGCAATGGCAGTCTTTGCCAGATTGGCAACAGTATCTTTATGAGGAGGTGGAGGGTTTGGAAGACGACCGCTTTGTTGAGCGGCAGCTAATTGCTTTGCCTTGGCCGCGATGTCTTGATGGCCTGTGAATGAAGGTCGAACCTTGGTAGTCTTCCGCACGGCCTTAAGCTGTTGAACCTTGGGGATCCAAACGCCACGTACTGCATCCCAATCACAATCCTTTCGTGCTCTGCCTGCAGGCTGTCGAAAACGTCCACTTCTTGGTGATTGTTTAGGAGCAGTAGCTGGAATTACTGAACCATCGGCATTATGCCTCGCTTTTACATTGGCAGCAGAGTATCTATCTCCATACCTACTCTGAGATTGTGTTTGTTGTGCAATAGGTGGCTGACCCAGCCTTGCGTTCATCTGTCCCATGGCACTCATACTTGTCTTGCGGACGGCTGTTGGCACTTGACTCGGCTGCTGCTGTTGGTATTGCAGACCTACATATGCTCCATTGACATATCTCGGCACATAACTGGGAGCCGGAGGAGGAGGTGCTGCAGCCTTCTTCGATCGGCACGTCTTACACTTTCCATCACCAAATATCATACAATCTGCACAATGATAGACCTTACCGCATCCATCACATACCATTAAACAATCTGCACATGTTGTACGTTTACAGCAGGAACAGGGTGCATAACATTGGTTACAAATGTTGGTATCCTCACATACTTGACATGTTCCGGTGGTTGTGGATGATGTGGTTGTATCGAAGCAAAGTGGACATGTTGTTGCTGTTGATGTACATAAACGTTTGGTATTCCCGTTATTGTTGGTCAATTCATCACCATTTCGCTTGCCATTTGACTTTTCGCCACCACTAGCACCAACAGTATCATCACCTTCATCCATTGCAGTAGTCTTATCAACAACCTTAGTCAATCGTCGCATCAACTCTTCAGTAGTTAAACTTTCCAAATTCTCTTCACCATATTGTGACATTGCATCAACTAATCGTTTTTCATTTATTCGATCTTCGGTACGTTCAACTAATGTTAATAAACGATTACGTATTGATTCTAATTCGGATATTGTTGTGGCGTTGTCAATACGATATTCACTGAATCGTTCAATTTGTGGTAGTGGGGCAACACTGTTGTTGGTTGTGTTTGTTGCAGTGGTATTGCTTTGATTCTGCTGCTGCTGCCGCTGTTGTTGTTGTTGTTGTTGTTGGGTCTGCTGTCGTAATTCAATGGCAGCAGCCACAGTAGCGGGAGGGGGAGGAGGAGGTTGGTGATTAACACCATACTTTTGTGCCCAATTCGCCGTGTTATTGATATGACCATTTGTACCTTGACCAACTCCGGGTTGTTGTTGTGGCAGCTGTTGTTGACCATTTCCGCCACGACTTTGTGCCAATGACTGCTCAAACGCTTGATTATCAATTTTATCCACAGATGATAATCGTGCCACATCCCTATCCATTTCTTGTACAGATGACGGCTTGTCACTGAGGGAAGGTAACTTATTAGTACCTTCATTTAAAATCAACTTCTCCTTATCAACAAACTTAACAACACAAGCAACAATATGTCGTCCATACTTGGCAATAGTTGATGGTGGTAAATAACAATCTGACAATTCATTTAATTGTCTTGGTACTAATTGTGCTATTGACATTATATGATTGACGGTTAGTATGTTGGAATATGATACTGACGAGGAGTTGCCATTCTTTTGTTCCTGTTTTATATAAAAGGGTGAGGGAAGAAAGATTTGTGTGTGTGAGTTTTTCAGTAGTCATAAACCAAACACCGCACACAACAAATTTTCAACAAACATATAATCCCAAAACAAAGAGAAGAAACTTACCAAATCAGCAAGCGTAACAGCTAATTCTTTCAATATTACCATTAACATTCGTGTGTAGTTTTCAGGCAATACCATATTCTTTTTATATTCATTGGATAATGGACCAATGTTGAATAATGTTTTGGCAGCTTGTGTTTTCGTTAGTGGACTTTCTTTTTCTTCTTCGCTTGATTTGTTTGTTGAGCTGTTATTAAAGCTGTTGGTGTTATTGTCTTCTTCTTCATCTTCATCAATATTGACAACCTCCATGGCACTATCCTTTTCAACTTCCATAGCGCTATCTTTATTATTATCAACAGAAATTAACCGTGCCATATCAACATACATCTCTTGTACAGCATTAACTGCAGCTGCTACCCCATTCGTATCCACAGTAGATTGTTTATTATGAACAGCAGTAGCTCCTTTACTACTTAATCCACCATTAACATTCTTCTTCAACCCTGCGGCTTCATCAACAGATGGTGGCTGGGTAATTATTGAATTATTGTCAGATTCAACTACTGAATCCCTCCCACTCTCTTTATTTACTCCATTTAACACACCTGCAGCTTCGTTTAGCAACACATCCTCGTTCATATCCCCATCTTTACCTGTCCCATCATCACTCTCACTACTGTCGTCACTGCTGGAATGGTCATCGTTTAATGCTGCCATGGCCTGTTCAGCTATACTCTTGTTAGATTTGGACTTTTTGTTAGTCTTCTGAACTTTGCTATTTTGTTTTGCCGGTGGCTGTACAGATTGTGATAGCGCTAAACTGTTAGTGCCACTATTAGGTGCTGAAACAGGCTGCTGTACATTTTGTGGTAGATTAGGAGGTGGTGCCAATCCGTTAATGGCATTTGTTGCAGCGTTACTAATTTGTGGTTGTTGTGCAGGTTTATTGGCTACAGCAGTGTTAATTCGTTGTTGTGTTTGCTGTACAGATTGTGAGGTTTGCTGTGTTGCAGGTTGAGCTGTCAATTGAGCTGCCAATTCATTAGAGACGGTATCATTAGTAAAAGCGGTGTTATTAGCAGCAACAACAGTATTTGTGGTTGACTTGTGTTTCATTTTATCTGCCCAATTTATTGCTGCTTGTGAATAATTGGATGAGTCGATGTTATTATTAACTGTGTTATTATCTGAACCTGCCGCAGTGGCCGTGGGGTTGGGGTTGGAATTTTTTGACACCGTGGTATTATTGGTAGTGACATTGGTATTTGTGGAGGGTAGTTTGGTATCATTTGAGATAGCATCACCATTGTTTGACGGTGCACCTTCAAGTATCATTTTTTCTTGAATAGTATCCTTATTGGTCTCCGCCGCCGCGGTATTATTATCGGAGCTAGTACCAGACACGGCAGCAGCTAATCGTTTACGAGATGCAGGAGAAGGCAAGGTATTATATTCTAAATCTGATACTACCTTTACATATGATGGCATGTTTGTATATTTTTTTGTGGTGTATGTGTGAAAAAATAAATTTAGTTTTGATATCGATATAGGTTAGATGAGAATTAGAGACTGCCGGTCAACGAATGAAAAACTTTACACTTGATGGTAGTTGAGGACTTATTTAAGGCGGTATAATCCGAGAGCTTCTATACCGAGTATTGCTGAGCAATGGTGGTAGTGGTGAACTTTGATTTTGATTGAGAGAATTAATAAGGTGGCAATTGGGAGTCTTTTAATATTAATGGAGCAATTTCATAGAAGTTAGAAGATTTCAATCATCGGTTCGAGATTGCCGTGTGGCATAGGTAGCTCTCATACATACACGTCCTCCGCTGGCGGGCGTTAATAATAGTTGAGATATTACTACATAATTATTTGTTGCAAATAATAATTGAAATATATGCTTCATTTAGTGTGAGGGTCATTATTTACCTATTGCAAAAGTTCACACGAAATTTTCGAGAGGTTGATATTGTACTGCACAACTGAATACTGCGGTTATTAATGGCTGATTACTGGGGTATATCCAATTACTAGATAATATAATAATAATACCGAAGACTAAGAGACCAAAGTCTCGGCGGCACAAGAGCTACCATATAACAAAAAGGAGAAAGGAAATTACAAAGTTGGGAGGGAAGATTTAAGGAGCTCCACTAATGCCGAAGACCAAGAAGAAGAAGAAGAAGGGTATATCACGGCGGCAGCCAGTAAGTTGGAACGAGAGGCTCGTACAGCTAAAGGAATACAAACAACAGAACGGAAATTGCAATGTTTCAACACATGACGAAAACAATAAACAGTTGGCAAATTGGGTTAGTCATCAGCGCCAAGCATATAAGAATGGTAATCTTTCAGATGATCGAATCGAACTTCTAAATGGTATTGGATTTGAATGGGTATCAAGTAAGGTTGTAAGTTGGGATGAAAGGTTTGAACAGCTCGAGGCATACAAACAAGTAAATGGTAATTGCAATGTTTCAACACGTGATGAAGACAATAAACAGTTGGGAGAATGGGTAACATATCAACGCCAGTCATACAAGAAGGGTAATCTTTCATCTGATCAAATCAAACTATTAAATAGTATCGGATTTAATTGGAACCCTGTCGAAGACAGATGGAATGAAATGTTTCGACAACTTGAAGGGTATAAAAAGGATCATGGAGATTGTGATGTTCCATGGAGATATAAAGTTAACCCGCAGTTGGCAACTTGGGTGCATACTCAGCGCACTGCCTTCAAGAATGGGAAGCTTTCGCCTGATTCTAATTCTGAAAGATTCTATCGTCTTCAAGGGATTGGATTTAAGTGTGTATTAGGGCAGGGGTATCGAGCTACAGTCGCAGTATCAGATGTTGAAGAAGAAGACTCCTCGTCGAGTGAAGAAGAAGAAGATGAAGATGATGGGACAACTACATTAAAGTCCACCACCGCTACCCAAAGGAGATCCCGACTTAAGACTGGTGGGAAGAAGAAGGCTGTCAAAGCAAAAAAGGCAAAGCCTGCCAGATCCACCAGTCGCCGTGGATCAAGCAAATCCAAAGAGGATAAGGATGAAGAAGCAGAGGAGGATTCTACTTTAGATAATGATGAAGAGGCTGAGGATGAAGGCGAGGATGAGGGACATGGTGGTGATGGCAGCAGCTCTTTTGTAGTAGATGAGGGTAATGACAATAATGACCAGCAGAATAGAAATGTATTAGCGGCAACAGTTACAGAAAATTCCACTCAAGTCAATGGTGGAAATGGAAATGCTGTTGACTTGGCCGGGGAAGATTCCGAATCAGTAGTAGACTTATCTGATGAAATTCAGGAGATTGGAGATAAGGACTGCAACAAGACCACCACACCAACACAAACAAAGGAATCGACTAACAATAGTACTACTACGCCTGAGGATACAAAAGATAATGCCCTAACATTATGTACAACAAGAAGTAATGGTAGTAATAGGAATACTGCAAGAAAATGTGTGTCCTTTTCAAGGAGGCGTAAACTTAAACGGAAATCTGTCACTGATATCCAGACAGAAGAATTCGATGATGGTAATGTTCGTGTTACCAGTAGAAAACGGACTGTGTCAGTGCAAGAAGTTGTCACAGTCAAAGAGTATGCTCCTAAATGCCACCGTAAGAGGAAGTCACGGGGGAAGAGGTTCCAACACAATGATTCACTTGCTTCTCTTGTGTAAAGTAATTGGGTGCAAGAGAACATGACTAGACTCATGCCATGACAAACTCAGAGTTAATATAGGGAGTCTCGGATATTACTTTGTTGTGTAGTAGTGTGTCATTATAAGTAAGTAATATTGTGAATATATGATATGTCTATTGATACTTAGATTCAATATTATATATGCCAAACTAGAGGAGAAAGAAGAGTAGTACGAGACATAGGTATCCTTTTGGGTATCCTTTTCTATCATCAAAGTCTCAGAACTCACGAAGTGAAGCCACTAACATGATGTAGATGTCGACAATGAAGGGCACAATCTCCTACTTCTATGATATGAATAAGAGGATGCTAAGTCGAGGCTAGGCGAGATTACAGTGGGCTGAGACTTGAGACAGAATCATGTCACAACTACTCAACATTTTCCAATTATCTACTGAACTCGATGTCACCTTGTCTTGAAGGATATAAGATATGGATGACAACACTATAAAGGAGAGTGCTGCTACCGCACCAGCTCGTCATCAAGATGAGGAGGAGTGCCATCGTCCAGATGATATTGAGGAGGAGTTTTTTGAGAATGATAAGAGATACATCAATAATAATATCCATTCGCCGGCGTCACCAACAATAATCAAATCAATCTTCAATGGCGGTCGATTCTTCGATGCGTTCATGATGGAATCTGCACAGCTTGTTGGACAATCTCTCTTATCATTACCATGGATATTCAGTTTGATGGGTTATACATCATCTATATTCTTCATACTCTTCTTTTCAATACTATCCATATGGACAAATCATCTTGTCATAACAATGTTAAATCAATACCGGTATGAGATTAAGATTGCAAATGATATACGGTCACAGGATATACATTATGTTGCATCCTATCATGATGTTATATCACACTTCTGTGGTCGAAAGTGGGGGATATTTACATTAGTAGTAGTGGCCATTGCATTAATTGGATTATGCATAGCACAAATCATAGCCACGGCATCAAATATATTCTTATTACAAGATGAAGAAGATTATGCATTAAGTAAGAGAAGTTTAACATTGATTGTTGGGGCAGTCTTTCTGCTAGTTGCAATGGTACCATCGGCAAGGGAGTATCGACCATTTAGTGCATTAGCTCTCGTGGCAACATTCTATACAGCAATATACATGACAGTTGCCTCGGTTATTGACGGCCCTATTGATAATGTTCAATATGATCATTTGGATGGATTTATTAACTACTTCTTGGGATTAGTAGCCATCATTTTCAACTATGGTGGAATGTCCGCTACTGTTGAGAAGGCGGACGTTATGGATGAGAATGTTACACAAACATATGATCGGGCATATGTCTTCGCTGTGTTATATTCGTATGGAGTTACTATACCAATTGGTGTTAGTGCATATTGGAGCTTTGGATCACTATGCCAATCGGCACCAAATGCATTCTATCTCTTCAAGCCAAGTACTGCACGGACAGTGGGAGTGATACTCATGAGTTTACATGAATGTGTCGCATTTGGATTGTTTGCCAATCCACTCTTTCATATCATTGAGAAGGCAATGAAGATTCATGGTGCAACGTTTGTACCTCGGCGGTTGGGTGTACGTTTACTGTTGTGCCTGTTCTTTGTGTTCCTCAGTGTATTGGGTGAGTTGTGTCTATGTCGACCTGCTTGTAATAGTCTCAAACATATTTTACTCACGTAGTATTCTCTCTTCTCAATACCCTGAACATATCATGTACACAGCTCCGTTCTTTGGTGTTATTAATGGTCTATTTGCAGCCTTTACAACAACTTTTGCAACATATTGTATTCCTCTATATTTATATAACAAGGCATTCTCGGAAGATCAGACCAAAGAGTTGAAAAAGCAGCACCCTGCCATTGTTCAAAAGCTAGCTGGTTTTAAAGCAATACGTTGGTTCAATTGGATCCTTGGCACTGCTGTTTTAGTTTGTGGTGTTGGGTTTGGAGGGTATTCTGCCATGGTATCGTTGATTCGAGAAGTAGATACGTTTAGTGCCTTCCCTGAGTGTTATGAATGTTGATGTTGAGATGGAGCTTCAGTCCATTGTAGGCGTAGGATACCTCTCAAATCATTCGGGTGTGATAGTGTTCATCCATAGCTCTTGTTGTGAAAGTCATACTCTGAAGAGATATTAATAGCACACAGAGTATTCAAAGTCTTTGATACTGCTCTAACCTTCCTAATATATTAATCAAGATTATACTACTCTTACTCGATCAACATTTTCGGAGGTAAATATACACGGTATCTTAAACATATCTCAATTGTCAGGCAAATAGCAGCAACAACATTGTAACAAGCTAGAAGTCCAATCAATCTCCACGAGACTTGCTTGGTGAGTTAGTAGGTTCACGGCTATCACGAGACGACTCGTTCGGTGAGCTCGAGGGTGTGTCACGGCTACCGCCAGTAGGCTTGGTACGAGGAGGCCCTGCTGCGATGATAGATGGCCCTGGGAAGCCTGGCTTCTTCTCTCTACCAGGTGCTACAAGGTCTCCTTCATCTTTATCAGGTTCATTACTTTTAGGCAAGCGGTTGGTGAACTGGTGTTGTTGATTCCAAACATGTGTATATCCAAGAAGAGAGGGTAGGCATGAGGGTCAGGCACAATCCATTTCGTTCCACAACCACACTATGGTGGTTTCACAATAAGAAACAACGCAATGCTTACCGTGCTACAGTTCTCAAAATCAAAGGTACAGCACTCTGTTACGACACACCAGTCTCGTCCACAATCATATGTCTCAACCTTACATGGGGGGGGGGGGGGGGGGGGTCCTCAGGCAACTTTCGTCCCC
>Ga0075437_14058_pt1 | contig 15406 bp, 8 predicted proteins | sample MintriMetagenome_FD_74266 | JGI IMG/M metagenome (GOLD analysis project Ga0075437, IMG submission 74266) | Marine eukaryotic communities from Monterey Bay, USA to study complex ecological interactions - Minidiscus trioculatus and... | ecosystem: Environmental > Aquatic > Marine > Unclassified...
ACTGATTTCCCTGTGATTATTACTTCATACGAGGCAGCAATTAATGACCCAATTCAATACGAAGCAGCGTTTAAATATTTTATCATGGATGAAGGGGAGGGCTTTGAAAGGTACAGACGTGAACTCCTCTCCCTGTACTTCTTGGAGAATTTCAGGGCTTCCAATCAACTGTTTCTTACCTCAGGTCCTATCGAAAGTGATTTGGAGGAACTGACGATACTGTGGAGATTCTGTAATCCTAGATTATACAACTTTGAACATCTCCTTGAAAATTATGATGATGATGAAAAGCAAACAATTGCGGCCAAGTTGAAAAATATCTTGAAACCACACATTGTGTGCAGTAGAGAGAATAGAGAAGGGACTTCAGCATAAATTCAAGTGTAAATTAGTGACATTTGCAGTTACCCAGAGTCGTATTGAGTATAAATATAAAGAAGATAAGAGAGATAGTGATAGGTAGGTCCTTATCATTATCTAAATCCACCTCGGCCTCGGAACAGGATGCACGAGAATGAGATATAAGTATAAGATACCCTCTCTCTCTCGACCTAGAGCTCAAGCTATCAGCTGCATGATTTCATGGAGGACCCATTGTTGGTGATACATATGACGCCATGCAGTACTACCGATAACTCTTATATCACTAGAGTATACACCCGCTATTAACTTTCAAAGGGGAGAAGGAAGCACAACGGTATCTTTTGGTATCCTTTTATGAGAGTAGAACTAGCTAAAGCAATAGCTAATAAGATAATGAGATGCAATAGGTAGGATAAGTTAGTTGATTATAATATACTTGCCTGATATACCGGATACACATTACACACAGGTTGTTGCAAAGCTCTTTCACTTGTGCTTCGTGACCGCGCAGGCTTAATCTTCCATTGCAATAAGAGGTTGGATAAAATACACATATTTTGTACCTCACTCTAGGAAGGTGCATCATGGACTATGATATGATTGCTGGTATGCAATACGCTGCAGCTCTAGCGGCGGCTCAACAACAGGCAGCAGTTCAACAACAACAGCAGCAACAAGGTGCACTCCCCCCATCTAATAATAATACCTTGCAAAGTCGTCAATACTTACTACAACAACTATCGCAACAACAGCAATCTCATCAAGTACCAGCACAACCACAGCCACAAATTCAAGTACCTCCAACACAACCTCAACAATCTTCACCAACATTACACACTAACCATCCATTAGTAAAACAACATCCAGTATTAGGCGGGCCAAATGCCACAAATGGTATCTCAGTCTATGCCTGTCTAGTTGGTAAAATGTTAGACAACTCGTCCGAAACTAATGAAGTAATAACAATACCAATAACTCGATTACCAACCACACTAGGGAAAGAACATAATACCAAAGATCCATCATTTGTCGGTCTAAAAGAAAGTAAAGATGATAAGGCACCCAAATTATCACAGAGTATGTGCACTATCTTCTATCGAGATGCCTATGGAGGTAAACTTGGTTTATATAAGAAGGGAAAGAAGGCAGCAGATACATCTGATGATCCATTGGATGGTATGATTTATAAACCATACGAGCCGCCGGCTGTTGTAGTTGATGACGAGGGTAATGAAAAGTCATCATCAAATCAACAACCATTACCAGATGATATACTACGATTGCCAGCCATGGATGCCAAATCATCACTACCACCCAACGGTTTTTATGCCATTGAATGTACAGGACGTAAGATAATGGTTGGTGGGCGTACAATTAAGAAAGGACAGTTTGCTATGCTGTCTGATGGTATGGCAATTAAGATCGCATCGCATTGTTTCTACTTTTTATTACCCAAGGTTTCATCTACAAATGGCAAACCCCCACCATCAATTACGGTTCAGGTAACTTCATCCATCAAGGCTGAGAAGAAACGAAGATCGGATAGTATGAGTAGTGCTGCTAGTATTAATAGTGCTGAGAAGGATAGTGGTGTATTGTCACCTCAACCGCCACCGGCTAAGAAGGCAAAGACTAAGAAGGCTAGTCCACAAGTAGCAGCACCATCAGCATCTGCTACTTCCTCTGCAACTAAGGATAATGCTGCAGTAGTTCATCAACCAGTTGTCAAACCAAAGAAGAAGTCTTCTGGCAAGTTTGATGAATCAATATTCGATTCCAAAACCGATATGCAACTACTCCAAATGCTTTCACAAAAGGTCACCACCGAAGGTTCTACATGGGATCACGAGGCACAAAAGCTAGGAGCAGCAATAGCCCAAAGAGTATGCACCGCAGCATCCAAATCTCCATCAATCATATCCATATCCCAAACCAATAATGGCGTAACACAACGTGAAATAGTCGATTGGATGAATACCTCCGAAACGAGTATATTCAAGGAATATGAAAGAATGGTTTTGAGTAAGATTGAAAAGAAGAGTTTTATGACAAATATTGGTAAGGGAATGCTTAGGGCGGGATATACTAAGAATGCGGTATTGAGTGGACGGTCTTGGAGGTTTACGTTGCCTGGTCAACCGGATCGGAATGCTGCTGCTGTTTCTGTGGGGGATTCGGTTGTGAAGAAGGCTGAGGCAGTAGGGGTAAAGCAGGATGAGTCTATGTCTAAACAGGTGGCAGTGGCAGCTACTTCGGGAGGTGGAGAGAAAGTTGTCGTTCAGCCTCCGCCCCAAGAGGTAGGGAAGGAGACGGTATGAAACGGACTATGATAGGAGTGTCAGCCCTTGATGGAGCCAGTAGTGCTACGGTATAATAACTAACTAACTAAATAACGAAACTGAGCGGCAATTAGTTTTGAACTATCTTAGGAATTGCTTTATTCATCATACTCCATGAACAGTAAACGCCCTCAAAATAGCCTGCAACTTGGTTTCAATTCTGTGCCTTTCCTCTTCATTACACTGTTCTGTATATTGAATGAATGAAAGTAATGCATCATGGTCAAGCAAACGAGGCAAATTAAAGTGGACCAAGGTAAGCATATCCTTTGCCCTATTCATTGGACTTGTAGGCAAGAACAATCGATAGGCTGATCGATTATGTTTCAAGCTTGATAGGAGTATGCTTCTATACCTTTCAAACCCCTCCCCTTCATCCATGACAAAGTATTTAAACTCTCCAATCTTCTTCAACTGCTGTGATTCACTAATAGCTTCCTCGTATGATGTAATGATTACAGGATACTGTGCATTGGTTCTGGTGTTTGGGCCGTAAAGAGAGGTATCTAGTCGGCCCGAGTAAATTGTCTCTCTTTCTTCTTGTGTGCCAGCTAAACATGAAACCGCCAAATTAGTGTACTGAGTGAAAGTCTTAACCCAGTTCGGGACCAGAGAGAGTGGAGCAACTATAATGAAATAACCACTGACATACAAAGAACGGAGAAATGAAACCAGTAAAGCAATCTTAACTCTTTTTCTTTGGGATAGAGATGATATAAGTAGAGAGTAGGGACTGAGAATGCCGTGGCATAGAGATAAATAATCATTTCTGGACTGCTTACCTATCACCACGATCTATCAACATACCACTGACACCATTTTCATACAATCCTACCAGCAAATGTACATCTTTCGTATACTTATCCCCCAAAGGTGCATCGCTGGACCGTTGGAGACGATTTATATTCCTCTGGAAGAGATGCGGGGCAAGTTCTATCCTGGATTGTATCTGTGTCATATCATTCTCTATGTACTCAGAAAATTCGAATGCACCATCAAGGAATCGATCCTGATGAGGCGAAGAGGGTGAGCATGAGAAGAAGACACATCATAGCAATAAATATACAAATAGCACTTACGAAATTTGATACATCCGCATCATCAAAATATAATACATTATATTCTTCTTCCAATAGTTTCATTTCTTGCTCTAACTGTTGACAAACGCCCATCCAAGATTCCCCTTCCCTCCACATAAGATAGCCTTCTTCTGACGAAAGACTAATGGCCTTTAGCAAAGCAGCTTCTTCCATCAAAGACCAATCCTTATTCTGTAGTGACACATTCATTTGTTCCATCATGCTAGTGGCTATTGATTCAACAAATTTTGATTCAATAACCCACCGCCCTAGGTCCAACATAATGTAATGGTTAGTAGAAAGAGAATCTTCCTCTCTCTTAACACAAAATCTCAGGCTTCGTTCTACCCTCCTTTTCATATCTTCTAGAGATACTAACTCATCCTGATTTACCCACTGTATATTGTTACCGTTTAATTTTAACTTTTGACTTTTAAATTCAACTCTATATGATTCCGTGATGTGTGAATGCTCGGTAATCACACCCTCCATAAACATACACTCTCTATCACTATAATAATGTCTATACGTTACTGTAGTTCCTGTGGTTGATGGTCGTGCAAAAACTCTTAACCCATTTGATAAAATAGCATTATCATTTGTTTCACCAGCATCATCTTCTTTATCTCTAACCTTTGATTCCGTTGATCTAGCACCAAATCGTTTGCAAGTTAATGCAAAATTAAAAAGTTCACATGATGTGAGATATGATGCTATTGACAATATGATATCATCTACACAGTCATCTAGTGAAGCAATTTGTTCATCATTATCATTGGTATTAATACGACGACTGTACCGTCGTGTAAGGGTATTATCTGATACAGTGGCAGGGCGCTTCCTATTGTTGTTCATGATTGGTAATTGGTATAATACTTTGTTTTTTAAATAAACATACCAATCTATTGCAATGAAGATTAAATCCCGCGGTTACCGATAAGAAGAAGCAGATAAAGAGCTTTACAAGCTGTTCTTATGGCATAATATGTTATTGTTATCACCCTCTTATACCATATGTATCGCCTTTCTAAACAAAGTTTGAATGTTCGTACGTTGTGTCACTAATACGTCTCTGAGATTACGCACTCTTTTGCAACTCTCATAATAATATCGTACCCATTTCAATTTCAAACCCCCTACCTAAAGCTCTCTAAAGCTTTGGAAAGAAAGGTATTACGTAATGCCAAATGTGCATCAATGATGGAGAAGGCAGTTCTGGCAAGATTACCACCATTTTTATTTGCAATTAATTCTAATCAATCCGATGCCTATCAACTTGATGATGGATATCACTTTCCCCAAGTTGAGCTAATGTTTGTTGCTGCCGAGTAATAAAACTAATACAATTGGTGGTAGTAGTCTTGTTTCTATGCAGTGTATGAACTTATTATCTTATATCTACTTATGCATATCCTATTTGAATGAGTCTTCAGCGGCGAGTACGATGTCACATGTTGCCTTGTGGGCAGGCCAATCGGCAACTTGACATTCTTTTGAACAGTAATGCTCAACCATACATCTACCACAGACGGATAGGGATGCACGCTCCTTTACAACTCCACAGTTCATACATTGACCCGCCTTGGGTAGTTCTTTCCTCGCTTCCAAATGCAACTTCTTCAAGCATTTGCAAGTTGTTCTTTTACGAAAGAACTTTAGACAGTCACGTCTGCTACCAATACGATCTGGTTGGAGATCAAGTCTCTTTATTGCTGTATCCCTATTGTATAAGGCTCCGTTAATACTACTAATATCACCACCATAATGCTCAAGAGCCATAACGGTTTGGGCCATACACAAAGCCCCAACACCATCGAACATTACCATATTCGTCCCAATTCTAATCATAATGTTTATTATCATTTCACGGTATATATCGTTGTTACAAACTTCTGTGTGAATTTGCATTGTCTGATTCAAAATATCGGCAGGAGTTTTAGACCCTTCAAACCAATAAGTGTAAAATGTAATCATGAATTTGGCAACAGGATGCTCATGAGATAACATTCTTTCATTTGATAGCATCATCACTATGTTGATTTCTGGAACCAACTCATGGTCACAGGAAGCGCCCCATCGCTCACTTATCACATCACTCAGCCATGTTCCATGCATCTTTAATCTCCCGGTTTCCTCCTTCTTCACTGCCTGCTTTGCTTTTCTATCCTTCCCTTTGTTCCTTTTTCTAGACGATGCCGGCATCGTTTAGTCCTTATCTTTTATATACTATTAGAACTATTTGTAACACAACTGTTGTATATAATTCAATTACTATTGTTTACCCGGAGTCGTCGGGGTTGTTGTTGTGTTTGGTATGTGATAGAGACAAGATGAATACCATAATATCATATCAAACATTAGATAACATGAACATAAATTTTGATAAAATATAAATTTTGACTTTCAACACATCATACACTTACCTAATGTAACAACCGGACAATCTATATAAATATCCAATTCTCCATACGCACGATACTCGGCAGTAATTTCTTTGTAGATATAAGCAGTCACCGATCGAAGGAAGTTGTAAACTCGAGAGTCGAGAGGGTGAACCGCAACTAAAAAAAATGACGAACAATTGTTTACTATCTTTAATAAGTGCCCAACACTAATCAAGTGCACACTGCCTACGCCACGTTAACCACAATATATAGATTATATATAAGACACCGAAGAAGAATATCCAGGCTTGTAATGGCAATACGAACACAACAATATATAAACCTCTCTAACAAATCATTCCTTGGATACCGGAGGATACCACAAAGTATCATCTATCCACCAAAGATCTCTGGATGATACGTTGGTAGAATGAATAAGCACCCTTGTTGTTATAATATCAACACAAATCATTCTCCAATCAGATGTTGCCTTGATGACAGGTGTGAAGGTATGCTATATAACTATTATTAGTTTAGCAGTAGAGAAGATTTAACCAAAAGTAAATTATGTATTGAAAGTTAATCGAACCGTCATATATGTAATGAACTTTTCTGTTAGTGCTTTAGACTTCTATCAACTGCATGCTATACTACTCAGATAGTTGCTGTTTATGGATACGTGCATACTCTTTGCAACTCCTCTCATGCCTTTGGAAATCAGCAACTTGGCACTGTCTTGAACAGTACTGATTAACCATACATCTGCTACATACAGATAAAGCAGCACGTTCCTTCTCTTCTTTGCAATACCAGCATATGCCCACCTTTGGGATTGTCTTCCTCGCTTCCAAGTGCATCTTCTTCAGGCATTTACATGATGTTCTTTTGCGGTAAAACTTTAGAACATCACGTCTATTACTACTACAATCTGGGTCTAGATCTTTATTCTTTGATGCTACCACCAGTGAATTGAAGACCAAACCAATATCATCTGTACCGTTGTAATTTTCAAGCAGAACTATAGATTGAGCAAGGCATACAGGCCAACTCATATCAACACCAGTTCCAAATCTTATCATCAAATTCACTCCAATACGTATCAATATATCAATAGCTAATCTCCTGTAACTTTCATTTGTCCAAATATGTGTATGTGTTTGAAACATCAACATCAAATTATCGTCAGTTTTCATTTTTCTTTTGTCTAAGTTCACAAAAAACTGATCCATAAAACTCATAACAGGATGATCGCCTGTTATTACTACTTCGTGCCCATGATTACATCCCGTACTAATGTTACAAAAAGCCCACCAAAATTCACGTTCCATTGCTCTCTCTTTCTCCTCCTTCTTGGCTAGCTGCTTTGCTTTTCTGTCCTTACCTTTGTTTCTTTTTCTAGACGACGCCGGCATTATCTTATTCTTATCTTTGTTATACTATTATGACTGTTATATACACAAATTTTGTATATGATACTATTACTGTTGTTTAGCTGGATGTCAGAACTGTTATTGTGTTGGTACGAGAAACGATATGGTGAGTATAATAGCATAAACATGAATTTTGATTTGCCACACATCATATGCACTTACCTAATAATGGGTGTAATCTCAAGCTATCCGGTACCTATATGACTACTCATATAAATATTTTGATCTGCTTTACGATACTCAACAGCACTTTGTAGATACGCCGTCCCGATCTTAGTAGGTAAGCTGATAATACACTTGATATAGGGTGAACTGCAACTAAAAAAAAATGACGGACAATGTTTATTGTTGTTTTTGTGTGCACACAACTAAAACAAAGCACATGCTGACTAAACCACTTAACCGCAATATATAGATGTATATATATACAACGCACACGAAGAAAATCCTGGCTAATAATGACAATAACACGACGAACAGCTCAAACTAGTCAAACTCATAGAGCTAAGCATGAAGCAGGGAGTCATACCATCAGCGTCATAATCCACCACCATTCGAAAAGTTAAAGGTCTATGTTGTTATAATACCAATTCAATATTCCTCCATCAGATCTTGCCTCGATGATGATAGATGTGAAGGTATATATATGAGCGCTGAACAAAAAAATGCAATTGGAGCTTTTGTCATTTGTCTTTTGTGCACAAATACCAGGCTGAGATTATTTATTACTATTATTGTCATTGTTGCCGTGATTGAGTGTTAGCTTGTACTATTGCAACAAATTGCAACATCTACAATATATATCTTTTATCGCAGCGGTAGGCTGCTTTTATCTACGACTTAAAAAGCAAAACTTTTACTTAATACATCTTGCGTCAACAATCAATCTATCTCGAGAACGATGATGGAAAGCATTAAAAGAAGAACCAAGCGTTCCTGGAGCAGTTTTAGTACCGTACTCATCGATACTTCGTATTTTTAGTGCTACGATACGTTTTTTGTTTTATTTTATCATGCAAGTACATAGGCAAATAGCACAGAAAGCGTGGCCTCAATGAATATTTATGTTTGTTAGTATATGCTTGATGACATAGGTGATTAGTTTTACTTATGGTTAGTTGTGCGTGCAGACTTAAAGAACTTTTAGTTTGAGGATGGTACGTTGTTTTTAGTAAGTGAAAATGTCTTTGTGTCGTTGGTTGGTATTTATTATAATAGAATAATATCGCCGCCTAACCATGCCTAACCATATTTTCTATTGCATTACAGTCAAAGTATTATCTATTCATTATATCATAAATGAGTAGTTTTGATGAGGGTACATTACACACAATAATCTGATATAAATATGCCGGCGTCGTCTAGGAAGAGAAACAAAGGGAAGGAAAGAAAAGCGAAACAACTAGCCAAGAAGGAAGAGAATGAGAAAGTGAAAGCGCATGAACATTGGCGGAGTTTTTACAGTAGTAAAAACTGTGACCATGGACATACTTTGATGATATCGGACGATCATCCCGTTTCGAGCTTTATGGACAATTTTTACATAAATTTACTCAAACGTCACGAAGAAATGAAACCTCTTGACCTGGTAGTATCAGAAACTTTGAGAGAGTTATTCAAATCACACGTACAAATATGGAACAACGAGAGTTACAGAAGATTAACTATTGGTATATTGGTACGTATTGGGACAGACACACTATTAAGAGGAGATGATGTCGTTCTTTGGTCTGGCGCTGTATGCCTGGCTCAATCCATTGTGATTCTTGAGCACTATGATGGTCCGGGTAGTATTAATGTAGCATTGAATTGCAGAAGGTCAATATCAAAGAGGAGAGATCTTGAAGGGGATGTTAGTAGTATCACACGAGATACACTAAAGTTTTTCCGCAAACGAACATCTTGTAAGTGCTTAAAGAAGATGCACTTGGAGGCAAGGAAATCTGCTCCCAAAATGGGCATATGTTGGAATTGTAAAGCCAAGAGGGAACGTAATACTCTATCGTTATGTAGTAGATGCATGATATTTCAGTACTGTTCAAGAGAGTGTCAACTTGCCGATTGGTCGGCTCATGAGAGAAACTGCGGCGTCCTAGTCTACCATAATAATAGAAGGTAGTATGGGGGGGAAGGTGATAGATTACAGAATAATAAAAAGTACTCATACATAATGGCATACCTTTTTACATATAACAATTAAATTATACTCTATTCTCTTCTCCGCTTTCTTGTCATCTTCATCGTAACAGTCTCGGGGTGGGCTCGAAGTAATAGAAAGCAAGCTTCAGTATACTCGGAACTCTCACGGTTCAATTGCTCCATATCACTCTCAACTAACAAATGAAAAGGAAGTTTGTTATCATTGTTTGTCTCTGATACTGCTGGTGTGTTGCTTTTTACCAAGTACTTGATAACATCCAAATTGGCAACCCGACATGCATGATGTAATGGGTAATCTTTATTTGTATCACAGACATCCAATCTGGAAGATTCAATCAAGAACTGTACTATATCAGCTGTGACATTACGGCATGCTATGTACACTGGAGTTGCCGTTTGAAGTGCGTCTGGATTGCCCTTGAGAAGTAATTTGATTGATCCGAGCGATGCATCTTTCAAACACAAAGCATAAATAAGTGGAAGGTGGCCATGTGCATCTGGTGTTGACATAGCTACCGTATCTTGTGCTCTTTGGGCATAAGCAAATTGGGTTCGTAAGAATTGATAAACTTCCGAGTTGCCAGAACGTCTTGCTAAATCATATGGTTTATGACCATCCTCGTCGCAAGACAAAAGTGCTTCTGGATATACATCATACAGAATCTTAACTGAATCAAAGTCCATTTTCTTGCAAGCGTAATGTAATGGTAACCGATGTTTCACTGATGTCTTCTTTTCTGCGGCATGAGGATCATGCTTAAGCAACAGCTTAATGATATCTGCTTTCCCTCCTTCCGCTGCTCTATGGATGGGTAACGATCCACACCTATTACGTGTATTATCATCGTCTATCACGTCTTGTTCATCTCTTATAATGCTTCTAGAGTTGATACTATCGGGGGCCATGTGTAACAAATACTCAACTATATCAACTGTCCCATGCATACATGCGTCATGAATAGGTAATCGACTATCACAACCTTTCTCGGTTGCTATTGTTAGTGATTCTGGATATGCTTCCACCAACATTCTGCAGAATTCTACTGAACGAGACGGGGCAGTATGGTGACGAAGACGGTCCATTTCTGCTCTATCTTTCACAGCATAATGTAGTGGAATTGACCCAGTATCTCCATCCTTCTCCCCCAATGAAAGAGGGTCGGCATCAATTAATAGCCGTAGGATATCTCTCGAAGTTGTATCATCCAATACATTTCTGCAAATATTATGAATAGGAAGACACCGGCTTGGTTGAGGTTGATCTCCAGTGGAATTATCTATCATATCGGGCCTTCTTGTTGCCTCTGGCCAAGCATTTAGTAACAGTTGAACTATATCCACATTCACATATGGATTTGAGCAGGCTAAATTCATTGGTGTTCTGCTATAGTCATCTTCCATGCGGATTGAAGTAGGTGCATAACCCAGTATATATTCAAGAACATGTTGTAGATGACTAACGTTTGGGTGGCCTGCGATAACATGTATTGGTAAAGTGTACCCAACATCCTGTATTAATACTTGAGGCCATGTATTAACTAGCAATTGTACTGTAGATAAATTCATATTCTCTGTTCGGGACAAGTAATAGTTGAGAGGAAAATCGTATGAAGCTGAATTCATATTGTATGAATAACAAACTGCCCCATCGTTTACTTGGCACATATGCCTGAGTGCTCCTGGATATTTTTCCATCATTAATTGGACAGCTTCATCTGGACAATCTTTATTCTTGCATGCTATATGTAATGGTAATGCTCCATCTAAGCAGCAACCGCCCCATTGATTAGAAACAGCAACCATCACCCCATTGATTACACGGTGAGTAGGTGGGGTGGAAATCTTTTCTTTGGCTGTCTCAGGAAAGTTATGTAACATATACTGAACAATTTCCAATGTTACCCTATCGTTCATACATATTAGATGAAGATAAGGCGTCCCGGTACGATATTGTAAGGAACGATAAACTCTACCGATTTGTTTTTGTAAACTATCCAATGTTAGTGCATCTGATAAGCACAAGTTTTCTAAATGTTGTAAATCTTCATGTACGCTATCCATTTTGATTAATTTATTTGCATTCGGTTATGCAGTCAATGTATTGATTTATACGTCGTCTCTATGGGCCAAAGAGTTCGCGTTATCTAAAGCTGTTGATAGGTAGAAAGTATGTGTATTATGTCAAACTCTTACAATGAGATTAAATCCCGCGGCGGTGACGAAGCACAAGTTAAAGAGTTTAATGGCTTATGACGTATATAATAGTAACTCTTTCAATCCTCTTTTGGCGTCTATTAGATAGTTTCTTTGCGGCAAGAAACAGGTCTCACCATGAAGCTTAAAATTTAGCGATATGCGTTGGATAATCTATCGCCAATTTTCTCAACGCATCTATCTTAAGATAAGGTATCTTAAGATACTTAAGATACTGCTAAGACTTTAAGATAGTACGGTAAGACTGTCTTAAGAGTACGGTCTTATAAGACACTTGCTCTCATCACTCGATAGGTGTTGCTCTTATTGCAACTTCGATACAACTTCATCTTGTCTATTGCAATATATGATGCCTCCTTTGACGGATAGGTATGTCTACCATGCCTTAGATTTGTACAAAGAGAAGATCACAATGCACAATAACATTCAACGCATATGTGATTGATGCAAATGTAATGTTATATTTTACATAAAAGTTGCATCAACTACCCTCTAGCTTGTATTGATAACGCCTTAACAGTCCATTATTTTATTTAATGACCGCTGGCGTGGCGCGGTCTGTATATCACGAAGCTGCAATCGACCAGGGGAGTTCAATCTAGTTGAATGAACACATGATGTGCACTTTTTGATGGCCATCGATAATTTGACGCCCGAGCTCAAGTTTGCTTGGGCCGACGATTGTGACACCATCGGCGAGCATCATGAGAGGTATCTACCTGATTGATCTGTTGTTGCAATGGCATAGCCGCCGTGTTTGTCAACAACGCGTATTGCAATTTGCAATTGCAATTCACATGAAATCTCAACTCTCAACGCCAGCGGCAGCGGCTAACTTCAGTAGTGACGATTGCAATACGATCGAGGAGCATATATCATCGAGGCTATAACATGATCGATCATTGCATTCACTTAGCCGACGATAGACTGTGCTTGCCACACATCATCATTCAGTATTTGTATTTAAGACAGTACATTTATCGTAAGTATCTTAAATGTTAAGACACTTACGTACGCAACTATCTTAAGATAGCTATCTTAAGAGTCTTAAGACAGATAGCGATGTTAAGACTTTTGGCGATAATATTTCAACGCTAATCGCCAAAATAAAAAAGCTTCGCGTGAGACCACTTTCTTGCTGTATTATAGTTTGACTGTTAGTAAAATTGTACCGTACTGATATAGTCCGTATTTTTAGTGTTACAGTACGTTTTTTGGTTAACTATTTATCGTAAGTTTTGAGAGGTGCGTTGTAGGTACGTGTCAATTGCTATTGATTTAATAACTATTAACACTATTAACATCGCCACCTAACCATTGCAAAAATTTATTCATTATTATGTATAGAAGATTTCACAACTCCGATAATTGATATTGGTTGCACCTAAAAAAATGACATCATATTAACTTAGAGTGATCATACAATGTCAAATCTCTGCCCAATACCAAGTTTTTGTAACGAATAGTACAATTTACGAATATAAGTGTAATATTAGGTAGAAAATGATTAGTTTTATAGGGATATGAGTAGTAGTTTGATTATACATTAATATGCCGGCATCCAGGAAAAGAAACAAAGGAAAGGACAGAAAGGCAAGGCAGCAAGCTAAGAAGGAGGAGAATGAGAGATCAATTGCAAATACATTATGGCGTGGATTATGTAACGCAGGTATAGGATGTGAACATGGTTGTGGTGCGATGATATCAAATGATCATCCCGTGTCTACTTTCATGGATCAATTCATCGTGAACTTAGACAAAGGAAATGAAAACTTTGCCCTATTAGTATCAGAAACTTTGAAAGATTCATTCAAATCACACATACAGATATGGAACGATGAAAGTTACAGAAGATTAGCTATTGGTATGTTAGTGCGTATTGGAACCAATACGCTATTGTATGAGGCTGGTTCAAAACTCCCAATATGCCTTGCACACTGTATTGTCATTCTTGAGCACTATGATGGTTCGGGTAGTATTACTCCCGCAGTGAATTTCAATGGCTCAATATCAAAGAGGAGAGATCTTCAACCAGATATTAGTAGTACCTGTCGTGATGTGTTGAAGTTTTACCGCAAAAGAGTATCATGCAAATGCTTGAAGAAGATGCATTTAGAGGCGAGGAAGAATAAGCCCAAGATGGGATTGTGTTGGCATTGTGGTGAAGAAATGGAACGTGTCCATCTATATGTATGTAGCCAGTGTACGGCTAGGCAGTACTGTTCGAGAGAATGTCAAGCTGCTAATTGGTCAAAGCATAAGATTGATTGTGGCATCTTTAGTCAACCAAAATACCAACCAGAGAAGAATGGAGAAGGACATGGAAACGCTGAGTAGAGACGATCAACCCTCAAGAATATTCATTTCACACTAGGATTTAGATATAAAAAGTTCATAATGCTATGTCACTCCACATTTAGTTTGTTAACTTATGATACACATGTTGGTTCTTTTCCGTTTCTTCTTACTACTCTAATAGTCTTTGTCTGTAACATAACTGTCTCGGGATATGCTCGGAGTAAATGCCAGCACGCCTCAGTAAACGCTGGACTCTTCCGGACTTGTTCATCCTCATTCTCAAGTAGTAAGTGGAAAGGAAGCTTATTATCAGCATTTCTCTCTGAGACCGGTGTATTCCTTTCTACAAGGTACTTAATAACATCAAAGTTAGCCGCTCGGCATGCATAGTGTATTGGGTAATCTTTGTTTGTATCACAGACATCAAGCCCATTAGGAGCCTCCATTAAGAACTTAACAACATCAGCTGTGGCACTACGGCAAGCAATATGTATTGGACGTACCCCGTTCCGATCAACTACTTGTAATGCAGATAAGTTTCCTCTAACAAGCAGTTTAATTGATCCGAGAGTTATATCTCCTTGTAACAAAGCACGATGAAGTGGGAGGTAACCTTCTTCATCTGGTAAAGTCATGTACATCATATCTCGAGATTGTTGGGCAAAGACAAGTTCTTTTTCTAAAAAGCTGATTACAGATGCATTGTGGTCTTGCCTCTGTCTCTGTCTATTATTTTCCCTAGCCAGGTCAAGTAAGGTTCTTCCTTCATGATCAACAGCTCCAATTGCCTCAGGATATGCATCGTATAGAACTTTAACTGAGCTAAGACTAACATCGCTACCACCACAAACCAATTGCAATGGCAACATTCCATCGTGATTCGTCTTTAATGCAACATTGGGATCATGCTTTAGTAATACTTTGATTGTTTCGGCGTCTTCTGTAAGGTGTATTGGTAAAAGACCGCCTATACTACTGTGATATAGATCATCTACTGCAATTGACCTGACATTGATACTCTCGGGATCTTCTTGTAAAAGATATTCAACTAATTCAACTCTTTTATATATACATGCCTCGTGTAATGGTAATCTGTCATCACCCGATTCGATCTTTAATGATTCTGGGTATGCTTTTAT
>Ga0075437_12867_pt1 | contig 15399 bp, 10 predicted proteins | sample MintriMetagenome_FD_74266 | JGI IMG/M metagenome (GOLD analysis project Ga0075437, IMG submission 74266) | Marine eukaryotic communities from Monterey Bay, USA to study complex ecological interactions - Minidiscus trioculatus and... | ecosystem: Environmental > Aquatic > Marine > Unclassified...
TGGTATATTGTACTACTACTATCTACTGATCCTTCTTGTGTTTCTCTAACTTGTTGCCATGCTTCTTCATTAGTAACATCTGATATAAATTCATCATCTTGTGGGAAGTGGCTTCTATATCGACAGGATCTACCAAAATGATAATCACCAGCTAGAAAGTTAAAACTACATTTGCAATATGGTTCGCATCTTCCCATACGCCAATCCCATTTACATTCTGCATCAGTAGAGGGTATTATATGTTGAGTAAGAAGAGTCTTTGCTCTCTCACCAAATAAATCGAGGTATGTCGAAGCGTCATCATACTTTGTGTTGAGTATCTCCTGCTTGTTACTATAATAGTGAGTATAGTAATTAGTTTGTTGTTGTATCCTATTACTACTAGTAGTAGTAGTACTGTCACTCATGTCACTATTGATTCTACTACTAGTATCTCTCTTGTGTTTTATACTATTACTAACAGTATTTCTCTTGTCATCGATGCCAACATTTTCAGTACTTTCCCCAACACTTTCATTTTTTTTATTTTCATTTTGTTGTGGAATTGTTGTATTGAAAGCATATACATTTTTTAGCAAACATATTGCTATACAAACTATGCATGACTTTTTGGTTAATGTTATCATTATCCGATGGTATCAACCTGTATATATTCGCCACGCCCTACCTCCAACTTGCTCTCAATACACTCTCATAAAATTTTGAAGATACACCACCCTTTGCAATAGGTATCCTTCTACTTCTGAGAATTTTACAATCTGCCGATTTTGCTTTGTTGAAGACATCATCAATGAATCGGCCATCATAGCAAGTATTGGAGGCGGAGAGTAGCATTGTTTATATCAATAGGTATATAACAGTGAGAGTTGTAGCGCTGATTAATTTGTGCGCGTTGGCCGACAAAAAATAGAGGACTCATATCTATCTATCAAAATCATTTATTCTGCAACCCATCACATGAACCAAAAATGAAAAGAATACATCAAACAGTATTATTTATCAGCATTGCTCTATCTATATTACAAAATATTGTTTCGTATTCGATAGGTGATGTTGATCCGCGGGTAAGTTGTGTTTGTATGGTGTGATATGTATGTTATATTATGATTTTAGGTATATGATGTGCTCATACATCAACTTCTCATGCAGGCTCTAAGTGGTGTCTGGCGTCTAACTTCGCTTGACAATGACGGTGAGTATTATATGTTAGCCTATTTGCTCATACCATAGATACACTGATATTTTATCTCATTTAAATATTGCAGGTCTTCCATTTGAGCGTAACAAACCTCGTCCAGCATTCTTCCCAGCTTCTCAATCAGCTTCTTCTGATCCAAAAACGATCTGGAAGTTGCGTGGTTTCTTACCAATGAAAGAGTTTACAACATACCCAAAGAAGAAGAAGTCTGAGGTAGTAGACAATAGTATTGATAGTACACCAACAAAGAAACAACAAACTGAAATATTTATCAAACTCAAGGATGATCATACATTTGAACAGTGCACGGCTCTTCAATTTAGTGATGGTGAAGATGAAAGTCAATCACTAGAAGAACAGCTGGAGTCAGAATTATCAAAGAGAGAAAAAGAGTCATTCCTATGGACAGGAACTTGGGACTTTGTCGATTTCAAACTCATACTTGCGGCTGATAGACCTAATCCTAGTAAGAAAGCCTTTTCAATGTACGACGAAGACAGTAGTGCTGATGGGAATACTGATATGGATACTATATTGATAGGCAAAGTGGCTGTAAACGAGGATGCTAGCTTGACTGATAATCCAGCTCTGGAACAACGTCAATCTACAGATATTGAAACGGAAGACTCACCATCGTCACAGTCTAAAAGTACTATTGATGTTCATTTATCAGTTCCCAAAGGCAAGATTCAGACGGGAAAGTACATGTATCCACAGAATCATCCAAGCTTCTTTGAGCAACCAATCTACAATCCAGATATTAATGGTCGCTTTGAATTACGTCAAATCTTAGGCGAATACAATGCAAAGCTCGAAGATGAGAAAGATGAATTGATTGAGCTGTACAGAAAGAAGGATCTTGTAGGAAAACGCTTTTATCTATCTACATTTCCACTCAAGAAAAGAAGAAAGAAGTTTGAGTTTTGGGATAAACATACCCAAAGTTATAAGGAAGGTGAATATGAACCTTCTGAACAAGAGAAGAAAGAAGATGAACTTACCCCTGGCAAGAACATGCAAGTGATGGCAGTGGAGCTATTTGCCAACAATACTTTTAGCACAGTATCGGGTCTAGGCTCATCAACAGTATTACGAGGCAAGTGGTCCATCATTGGAGAGAAGAGAGATCATCTTTGGATGATGGTTTATCGATTTGGTTTTGGTAGATCGATCTCGGGTAATACATTCAGTGAAGGCATGTCGCTGACTCAAGATGACGAGAAAGCTTACTGGGGATTAATAACTCAGGAACCAGATGGCGGGAAAGATAGTATTAAGGCAGATCCATCTCAATGGGGCAATGAGAAGATACAAATAGAAGGCGCAGTGATGGTTGGTTGGGGATTAGAGCCGACTTCGACTGGAAGATTTAAGATGATTGAGATCGAGGATGACTTGGAAGAAGAAGAGGAGGAGGAAGATGACGAAGAAGAGGAGGTGGACTACGAGGAAATGAGTGCTGAAGATGTAAGTAAAACAGCAAGCAGTTTCGATTCAATGTTAGTAACCGATGATGATGTTGATGATATAAGTGACTTGGATATAGGGGCGTTTGAGTGAGCAAGGTGAAGCAAGTAGAGTGAACTATATGTGAGACAGTGTTGTGTACTAGTACAGATTAACAAGTAGAAAAGAAAATGTATAGTTGTAAATGGATTCTTATATTCTATTGATCATCATTACCCATCATTCGTTGCATTTGGCGCATGTTCTTGCTCATCTTGAACTCTGGCCGGTCATTCAACAACTCTGTCATTTGAGAAGAGGTTGGCTCATCTACAGATGATCCCAGCCAAAGCGGTCGTTCAATGTTATACCAATTTGGATCTTCTCTATAAGCATACAGTTGCCAGTCATATGGATATGATTTCAAAGCAACACAATCTTCACCTCTTGCACTAAACCTAAGCACGGCATATGTAACTTCGTATCCATTATCGAATATGACTTCTTGTGCTCTCTTCTTACCGTTCGGTTGTAGTATATTGAAGCTCCATGATTCAACGTTTTTCCAAAAAGGGTTGATTAACAAGAGTAACCGATTAGGACCCACATCCTTTGAGTATTTCTCTATATCATTCAAATACTTGGAGTCTGTATTAGGAAAAACCACTGCGTTTACATCGCCATGAGTTCCACCGGCAGCAGTGGCTTTTACTATTGCAGAACCATCAAAGTCCCAGATATCTTTTGTTGAAACATCTGTAGGAGGCATTCTATTCGATTGCTGTGTAGATTGTTGTTCGTCTTCATCTTCTATCTTTGAGTAAGCTCTGACTTCTCTCAGTAACGACTCTGTCAATGGTCTACCAGCTTCTCTAAACATTTGTTGTGCACCACCTGGCCACTGATTCTCTTCTCCAGACATTTCTTCATCTTCTTCCAATAGAGCAAATCTTATAGTCTGTCGAGTTATACCGTCTTTGAAAGCTCTCTCAACTGCCGAGGCAGCCTGTTGAACTTGAGCTTCTGCATTGTCTGGTACTGGTAAGATCATATTATTGCTCCGTTTATTCTTTGCGTCATCTTCTTCTCTTTCCTTTCGTGCCTTTTCCATTATAATTTGACGTTCTTGTGCTAACTTCTTTTCTTGCTCTACTTCTGCTTCCATATCTTCGATTGATTGACCTTTCATTGCAGCTGCTTCTTCGCGTCTGTGATAAATGATGTGAAAGAAGTAGTATTACATGTGAGAAAAGGTGGACACAAGATATGCACATAATCAATAACACAAGATATGCACATAATATGAACACATGATATGCACATGCATATCATAGTATTGCAATTCCTAAACTACTTACAGTGCTTTTGCCTTTGCTAATAATTGTTGTACCTCATCATTATTTGCAGATAAAGAAAGAGTTGTAGACGACGATGATATCATGTAATTTGTTTGATACTGAAATGGTGGAGAAAATGATTCTATTGTTCGAGCAACAAGTAGGACGCTGCCTATGCCAACGCCACAAAGTTTCATCATGACTTTCATTACTCTATTCCGATACTATGACTGCTGTTTAAATTGATAAGTATTGTTAGTTGTACTGAGTTGATTGTATTTGCCGTCATAGTTGCAACTTAGTCAGTACAGTAACAGTGGCCGTATCGTACTCTCAGATCTTCGTATATTTTTATCCATTAATACGTATCGATGTCAAAGATTGCCAGATTCCTCATATCCTGTCTCTAGATAGACTGTCGAATGAACCATACCAAGCCAGTGTTTTGTGTGTAATTACTATTACACTACATATCAATTATAGTGCCTGTATGATAGAGTCAAGGATACCAGTAAAAAAACAAATCGTAACACAACTCTTGAAAGATAACATACAATATCGACATTTGAGCTGATTGCAATATACTAAACATCATCATATCTAATGTCTACCTTTTCACCTACATCGGCGGTTAGAAAGACTTGTCATCAGTGGATTTCATCTAACAAATCGACAGTATCGATCAATAATGCTTCACTGACCAAATTTGCAAATGAGATTACTAAATCAATCCTTTCCAATAAATCATTAGAAGTTACAGAGTGGGATGCAGATAATTGGCACTATACCGGAGTAAACTATCAGAAAAAGAATTTTGATAATGATGAATACTATGAACTAATGAGAATGGAGCGAGTTGCACTATATATCCTAACTCTTGATGCTATCAACTTTTGCTTTTGGCCGATCTCTACGACTATATCAGATAACAATCATATTATCAAGAATGGATTAGAATATGAGCATTTGGCTATTGCACTCCGAAAGATTGCTGAAGAAGATGATGATTGTCAACAGGAAGAAAGATCTGATGGTAGTAGTAGCATCCCATTTTTTATACATGCGGCAAAATCATACGCTCTTTGCCCTACAAACCTAGCTGCACTAACTCCATCCAAGTTACATACAATGATACAACCGCATCTTCCACCTTCATCTCAAGAAGATGATGTTCTGATCGAATATGAATTACCAAATATTGAAGTTAGATGCAAACTATTAAATGAGTTAGGCAATGGTCTTATAGAGAAACACAATGGATCTGCACTACGTATGATATCAAAAGCATATAATAGTGCAGATTTATTGGTTGGTATCATACTAGAGACTTTTCCTGGCTTTCGGGATTGTGTTCTATGGGATAATACGACATCAACTTCAGAGTCTTGTGACTGGGAATTATCAAAGACACATCCCTCAGTAGTTCACTTTTATAAACGAGCTCAGATTGCAGTGTCGGATATTTGGGCAGCACTAGGTAAAGGTAAAAGCAGCAGTAGATCAGAGAATACTCCAGCAAGCTTACAGATTTGTCAGTTTAATGATATGCAAAAGGTCACAACTTTCCCTGATTACAGAGTACCACAAATACTGAGACATGTTGGTTGCCTTGAATACAATTCTTCATTATCAAAGATGGTGGATGAGCAAGTAGAGATACAAAAGAGTTCAATAGATGAAGTGAGTATTAGAGCTGGTACAGTTGTTGCAGTTGAGGAGATTGTGAAGAAGGTAAAAGAGAACATATTAAGTAGTGAAACAGAAACGGATGGTAATAAGTCACAAAATGAGCTGCAAGTACTTGCAGATGATGTGTCTGCCGTAACTATAGACTGGTACTTGTGGCAACAAGGAGAGAAGCTTGATAGAATGGGAAAACTAGGTCCTCATCATCGGACTCGTACAACGTTTTATTGATCATCATCATTTACCTTACTTGATAAATCTAAATGATAATCCAAAAATAATCACCCATTTAATATCATCTTATAAATTTCTAGCCTGTCTTTGTTGACCTTCAATATTCTGCCTTAATGTAGCAAAATCTTCTGGACTTAAACTTTCATCATCATAATATCCCTGATCAGCCTCATCTTCTAATATACTTTTCATTTCAACATCAAAGATAAGATTACCACCTTTCAGCTCTACCATACGATCAATCAATCGATTCAACTTCCATCGTCCATACGGTCCCTCTGGTAATGGACCTAATCCGAAGGTAACATATCCCAACTTTGGTGGTATGATAATACGTCGTTTACCCCCCACTTTCATTGTATGCAATCCTTCATCAAGACCGGGAATGTTACGTCCATTACCATGCTTAATAAGATATTGTTTCTCTTCATCAAATTCATCTAAATCAAATGTTTTACCCTTTGCATCTGGCAATTTCACAAATCCTTTGTAAGCGATTGATATAAAGTTACCATACTTTGGACTAGCTCCTTGTCCCTCGACTATATCAATATATTGTAATCCAGACTTTGTTTTGAATACTGTTACCGATTTCCCACCTTCCATTTTGTTTGTGAATGTTGGAGCTGATGTTGATTGTGGAATACTAACAACTCCTTCTATATCATTAGCGTTTGATGTTGATGGGTTTGTTAATATTGTAGATGTTGCAGCAATTGCAACAGCAGCCGAACGATAAACCTGTCCGATGACATCCCTTCTATTGAATTGTGATGTAGAAGATTTATTATTGTCATTAGTATCTGATGAGCTTGATTGAGAAAGTTGTGTTATTGATACTCTATTATTATTATACGGCGATGTTGAAAAGGCATTGCAAATATTATTAAAATCGTATCCTATTACAACGAAAAGGATAAGTAGTACTTGTATTGTCATCATGATATGATACTATGTAGTTGAGGTAGAGTTGTGCGTCAGTAATAATATGTAGTGTGATGATGTTGGAGTATCTTCCTCCGTACTACTCAATAAACTAATGCCGACAACAACAATCGACAGAGCGTATCAAAACCTAATCTGCAGACGGTATTACTTGACAATCTAAACAGCTATAGCCAACTAGCATGCAACACCAAAGTTATCAAATCTCTACGTTAAATAAAAAGCTCCTCCTTACATGTGGAATATTTTGTCTTTATGTCATTTGAGGTTGCTACGATAGTTGATTGCTAGAGTTGCTTTGGCCAGGTTAGTTGAGTTAGTTGTCAAGGAAACCATGCATGTGGTATATACTGCAAATATCGTCATTAGTTAGATGCCCTAATCAGTAGTGGTCTCAAAATTGGTTCGAGTTATAATACCCCGGTAATCACCGGTCTTAAATTGGTTCGGTGTACGATGGCAAAGAAGAGTAAAGGGAAAGGTGCACCTACTAATGTTGCACAAAAGAGGATGAGCAGTAAATCCTCCAGCAATTCAACCTCTTCTTCTTCTTTTAAGTGGATAAATGCGGTATATATCGTTGGTATCTTTATAATACTGCTGTTCATACTGCTGAGAGATGGTGATAATAATAATGTTCATGATATGAAAAATAGTGCACATAATAAACCGGTACATCACACTCCACATATTGATGGTGTAGCAATGAAAGAGCTTGATATACATCGAAGAAATATTACAGAAGAGTTTCTAAACAGTTTTGTTTGCAATTATAAACCAAATGAAAGCTATACTACATCTTCAACCAATGTAGATATAGAAGGATATTGTCATCCAAAATTATCAGCATATCATAGAACACAACAAGTATCAATATCAAACTTAAAAGAAGATAGGTTTTGGACTCTTCAGAAACTACAAACCAAAGTTTTGCAATATTTCAATAAGCAGCATGCCATTGGCGATGATGGTATACAAGCAGGAGAGTTAGTAATGAGACTTCCTCGAACTCTTCAAATTTGGGATCTGGATGCACTTCGAGATGAGTTCATTCAGCAAGAGTTTCTTGGATTAGATTCTAGAAGTAGTGGTAGTATAGAATCAACAGATGCAACAGCAGCAAAGCAATCCATTGCCAGACATAAGGATACACAAAATCCCTTGGACTCTGGTGCATATCTTGCTGTCTATTTGATTCGTCTTATGCATGGTGCTCAAGCTAAGTTTGATGATAGCTCAAACAATAATGAACAACGTGGGAAGAATGAAGGAGAAGAATGCAAATTGATAATACAATGGAGTGATGTAGATCAACACAAACAGCGGATAATGATGCTTGCTCCATACTTCGACATACTTCCAACAGTTGCAGATCGATCATCTTCTACAAACCCACACAGTCATCCTTTATTCTGGTCACTATCAACTATACAATCCTTGTTTCCGCGATATACACATACATTTGATTTGATACTTCACTATCAACAAATGATCAAGTCGGAGTATGAAGCGCTTCAGCTTTTATCTATAGAGTTTGGTAATAACGTCGAGTATTTGGAGTATCTGAATATGAGAATCAATGTATTAAGCCGTGCGTTTGGAGTACAAGCAACTTCAAATGACAATGGAGCTAAATGGAGTACCTCGGGTGAACTTTTACTTAGTGATGAAATGAGATCATATGAGACTAGCAACTTTGGAAGTTCTTTAAACGATGATGATGATGAATTCAAGTTACGCTCCATGTGTCCATTGCTCGACATGTACAATTCTCACCCTAATCCAAATGTTATTTGGAGATATGACTCGAAGACTTCAGCTTATACAATACATGCATCTGATAGTAATGTCCAACCTGGTCAGTCGATAGTTGTATCTTACGGAAAGTACACAGATGGCCATCTCTTCTCCAAGTTTGGTTATGTCAATGGTGATGGGTCTTCTTCAACTGAGGTTAGCCTTGCTGTATTTCATAGAATGATTGCTGATGTTGGGTTAGACCGTCAATACTCACAACTACCATTTTCTGTGTGGAATTCAACTTCTCGTGACGAGGTATTTGTTGCAGTTGATCATGCAGATAAGAAGATGAAGAAGAGTCTATTATCAGCAAAACAAGTTTTGAATATACAAGCAAAGGAACTGATACGATATCTTATATTCGATGATGGATATAGAGGATGTATTGACTTGAATATCAATCAAGGGTCACCTGATGAAGAGCTCAAGCTACTAAAACTGAAGCATTTGATACGCCTTGCCAACTATCGAAAAGCATGGACTGTTATAGTACCACCAGAGAATCCTGATGCTCTTCCATATCAAACTTTAGAATCACGATCAAAGAACAAGAAGAGTGCAGTGGGGGTTAATGCAAACCGTATCATATCAATCTGCCGTTTGCTTAGTTTGAGAGTAGACGACATTGGTGGTGATACAATAGCTTATTTGAGAGAAGGACTTACAACAACTGATTTCCTACCTGATAAGCACGAAGATACACTAGAGTATCGATCCATGATGTGTGTGGTTCGACTATGTAATGTTGCATTAGGAAGATATAATGGACATGACAATACCGAACCCAATCTAGTTGGTAGTGCGGAGTGGAATGCTTGGTATGTCATCACTGGAGAAATTAGAGCTCTAGGCATATTATTACAAACCTCTGCCAGCGAGGCAAACAGATTGAAACATAAGTATCAAACTACAAAAGGAAATATCAATGAGGAGTCAATGCAAATGAGAGATGGAGCCCCTTGCTCATTAGATTATAGTTTACCTCTACTAGAAAGAGTTTGATCAAATGGTGGCTACAATGACTTATCACCTAGAAGATTGAGTTGAGCCTCCACTCCTGTATCTCTGTACACTCATAAAGACTCCATTAATTAAACGTAGAATGGAGTGTTCATAACAACATGTATCCAGGGCTCTGCCACGAATCTAACCACAATATAAAACCCAACAGCAAGGAAGATTGATATCGGTAACGCTGGAAGAGCATGTTTATACACAGCCAATAGAACTAAAGTACCCCCAAGACCAGCCAATATTACCAAAAAGGATGATATGAAGCACGGGAAGCTATACTCTGCTGATTTTGCCACCAGGACTGAGTAGAAGATGAAGTCGCCCTGAAAAGAGTAAATGAAAGGAAATTATGAAATGCAGTTGTGAAACATAAACTTTACAAAGTATAGAGAAGACTTACCAATCCCAACTTGATTGTATTGCTAAATCGTCCCTCTTCGTCATCTTCATCATCCATCTCCTCATAAACTTTACCATTAGTACGATCGACAAACAATACTCTCTTCAATACACCATTGGAACCAATTATTCCATAGCGTTCATTTTTATCGCGTTTTGGCTGCTTGACAATAGTAGCACCATTGCTAGGAAGGATTGCTTCGACAATCTTTCGTTTCTGTGCTGGGGTATACTCGCCATCTGGAATTACATATGGTGTTTCTGAACTTGCATCTACACTTGATGCAGCCGAGGCAATAGAAGATTCGTCATCCTTTTCAGTGCCTTCTGAGTGCAAGAGCGGACTTGTAGTTGGACTATCAGTCTTTACTGAACGCTTCCTCTGCCATCTACCTTTCTTTCCAGGCTTTCCAGGTTGAAAAGGAGGTTTGGTTAGAGGTAGTTTGTATAATTTGGCAATAGCAAAGGGTATTTTGGCAGTCCTCGGTGTAGCGGAAGAAGATCTATCTAAAGTATTGCTACTTCGTTCACGATTGATTGCTGAATTTGTAGATTGTTCATCTGTTTGACTGTTACTCGAAGTATTATCCCCAGTGTCCATTGGGGTAATCATTTCAACATCTCCCGAAGAACCACTGTACCCAGAAACATCTGATGTAGTACCCAAGTTAGGCAAATTATTCTGTTCAGAGTTTGGATCTGTGGTCGTTGGTTGTTCATATCTATCTGCAGTCATCGATGATGGTGGTGATTGTGAACCGTCATCATCTCCATTGTTGTCATTACTTCCATTATTATTTGTACCTCGACCTTGCATCACTGGTCGTTTCAGCCCCTCAGGAATCTCTGCTTCGTATAATAGACCTATAAAGTAATAAAAGCAGATCAATAGTTTGAGGCAGAACTTAGTTTGCACTCGAACAACACAACACAAACAACTTACCTGGCATTTCTGGAGCATCATCATCGCTCATTAGATTAACGAGAAAACGTAATGGCCCACAAGGCGTTAATACAGCACAAAGGTCATATAATCCCAACATGATTAATAATGTCCATGTAGATATTGTATCAAAGTGTGATAATTGCCAACTAATAATAACTGATGAAGCAATTAAATAACCTTGAGTAATATAAGTCGGGATACCTACAGCATAAAAGATTGCAGTAACACCCACCACAGCAAAGTTAACTAATATAAATACAAAAGTAAACCAATCAATTGGTATACGATACTTTTCAATAGCAACATTAAATAGTTCACCTCCTAAAATTCCCAACAATGTCATACTTGAAAACATCATATAACCAATTAATACCTTCATACAACGATATTTGTATAATAATACAATCCCAAATGTCATAGTACCGATAACAGTCACAATTACTAATCCATTTGCAAAGTCTTTAAATATTTGTTTGGATGTTGAATCATTATCTGTATCAACTGACCAAACATGATATGCTTGAGACATTAATGCAGCCCCCTGTTGTATAGTTTGTGGAGTATTAACATATGTTACTAGGAGATCCGTGCTATCGCGATTTATGATGTGAAAGAGAGATGATTGTAACACATGTTAGTACGTGTGGGTTGGAAAGACAATTAAATAAGGCAAATACAGATCAAACGAAGTAGCAAAATCATCAAGACTTTATCTTGAGCATATGAATCCACATGATAAAACAATACAAACGCGGACATTCCAGCCAGTGCAGCTAGTACCATTGTAATTGATACAGGCAATGATATAACATGGAAGGAATGTGCTGAATACATTAGTTCGTTCAACGAGAGAGCAATCTCCTCATCATCTTCGTCTGTTGCTTCATCATCAGATTCACAAGCGTCGTAGTTCTCTACACGCTGGAATCCGCCTCTCGTATCGTCATGATGATAATTTGGTAGACAGTTACCGTCGGCGTTTGCAGGTTCTACCATGTTATTAATTGCTGGCTTTACTGCCAACTCCATCTATCGGATAACAACACAAACTGGCTACACCAATAATCAAAGATCAGTGTTTAGTGTTTATTGATCTTTGCCAATACAATACTTTTCATCAAACAAACTCTCAATTCAAACGACGTTTGCTCTCAGTATCAAGTACTTTTTGGGGAGGAGGATACCGGCTAGGATACCACATAATGAGAGTACAGAGTAAGTGGATGGTCGGTGAGGAGTTGTGTGTAGTGGACTGTGGATTTGTTTGATGATGTTTGTCGTTATACCTCTTTAACTTGTCTCGATTTAATTATTTGGTACATCAATTCAACTATGTTAAGCGAGGATACCACAGATTTAAAGTCCAAGATGGCATTCATTTTAAACATGAGGTGTATCCTTCTATTTCTTATACTCTAGCAACTCTTCCTCGCCAAGCTTGGCCATTGGATCTTCAGCACCTCTACCCTTTCTTAGTCTATATGCCTCCATATCCTCTTCGGTTACATCAACTTCTGCTGATAACGAGTTATACTTTCGCTTACCATTCTTCCCCTCCTTTGCCATTGCCGCTGCGGCCTCTTCCTCTTGTTGCTGTTGTCGTTTCATTGCCTCTTTTAACTTGTCTTGATCAAATTCCTTATGTTGATCTACATTACTGCCATACATTTTCGATTGTTGATTTGGCTTAAACTTGTTATCCCCGGTAAGAGCCGAGTTGTTGTTTGCCTTGGGGATAACCTCGAGCATCTTTCGTGCAGATGCCAACATTGCTGAACCTGCCATACCACTTCCATATTGCAGCTCATTGGATTCATCATTAGCAATACGTCCATTAACTCCAGTTCCGTAGGATGATTTAATTAATGAATGATCATCGGCATATCCCCATGCAAATGCACCTTTATGAAAGTACGAGCCCCAAACCGCAGTGTGACCATTGGGATGTATATCTTCTTCATACTTGCATGGGATTGCCACCCTCTTCTTCTGTTTTGCACCTCCTGCTGAAGCCGATGCAAGTCGTCCATCTCTTCCATATTCTTGCTCTGCATGTGATACTCCAAATCGAGTGGCACGTTCTTCTGGTGTTTCCTTGGATGATGCAGCACTACCACCTATATTATTTGCCCCCGACGAAGATGCATCTAGATATTCCTGTCCACCATATCGATCCAATACAGCCTTTCTCTTCTTCTCCTTCATGTCCAATCCACGAGATTCAACCTTCTTCCTCATTAATTCTGCCTTACTAGGGTCAGCTTGGACATGAACGGCACCCTCCATCCCTAACTTCTTCTCGGCATCCCAAGCAAATAATTGTGTCTCAGCCAAGGCAACAGCATCACCACTAATCCTACTAAAATTATCACCAGCAAATCCTAAACTTTCCGCAGCCGCCTGTTGCTGTCCAAAATCATTCCCCTCATCGGCATTATTCGCATACGGATTATCACGCATCGATCTTGACTTGGGATCATAATATGCACTATTCGGATCCAAGTTGCGCAGATACTTGGCAGTATCCTCACGAATACGCAAGTTACGTGCCGTAACCTTCATTTGGGCACCGCCCACACCACCCTGACGTGCTAATCGGGATGTAAACATCTTTGCCTCCTTATCCTTTTGCATAACCTCCTCGTCGGATGAGAATTCATTATTACCATCATTGTCCGAATCATAATCTGGAAGATGCGCGTTTTATGATTTTTGAAGATGAAGAGAACCGGTTGTAACATATGTTAGTACATGTGGTATGCAAGGGCAATCAATTAGAGCTAAGGTCAAATGAAGCGGCAAAATCACCGAAACATCATATTGAACACACAGAATTACATGCCAAAACAATACTAACGCGGACTTTCCAGAATCCGAATCGCTATCCGAGTCTGAATCAGATGGTTTCTCCTTCTTATCTTGTTGCTCTTTCTCTTTTTGTCGTTCCTCCTCTTCCAACTTGCGTTGTTTCTTACGCTGTTCTTTCCGTAATGCCTCACGTTTACGATATTTCTCCTCCATCTTTTTCATATGTCCATCAATTTCAACACCATGGTAACTATCTCGTTTCGAATCATATGTCTCCTTACCAAACTGTGTACCCTTTTGAGTAACATTATTCGTCCTGCTACCAGTTTTAGTAACACGCATACGGGGTACATTCATTAATGATATTGACTTTTGTTTCTTCTTATCCCAAGGTCTAACATTCCTTTCTATATATCCATCCTCATACTTCAAATCAAAGCATTTACCCTTCTCTGATATTTTAACAATCTGTGCAATAAGATATGGTTTCTTATTCTTCTTTAATGCCTCGATCCACATTCCTAATTCATATAATTCTGCATCATCATCTTCATCGCCATAGGATCTTCTGCTCTTCTTCTTTTTACGTTTTTGTTTTTTCAACTTCCTCTTAATACGGTCACGTTCCTCTTTAACTAATCTATCCGACTCTGCTAAACTAATCCCCCTCTTCTCTTCATCACGTCGTTGATCGGCCTGATGGTCAAGTGTCGGGCCGGCATCACCACCATCGGCTAGGTACCATGGTTTCTTTGTAATAAATTCAGGATTGTGTGGGTTGATTATTGCACCTGTTTTAACATCAACTTCGGCGGGAGCGTTACCTGCCTGACGTGCCTCTTTTAATTCACGTTCGGCACGTCTATCTGATGCTGATTGAGTTGCCATTATTGTTGTTGTTGTTGTTGTTGTTGTTGTTGTGTGTATATATATAATTATTTAGGTATCGTTAAGGCTGATTGTATATAATTATTGTGGAGATACAATATATGCTAAACAACTGATAGTAATGTCTAATCCAATTCAGAGGTATATCATTTAACTTTTGAGCTTGCTTGATTTATCACTTTCTTGAAAATTTAGAATTGCAATGAGATTGCAAACAAAAATTACACACTCCCTACTGATTATTGACGAGTATCTCTAGCAAGTTCAATTGACGATGATCATAGCATTTATCCAGGCTCTATTTTCATCACTGAAATGTGCAATGATAGTAGTAAAGTTAGACTTGTGATGGTTCGGTGACCTTACTGCTCAGAGTCACGGGGCCATTTCCGACTTCAGAAGTTGATAGGTCGATAATATAAGTCGATATCGTCATACGGCCGACAGATAGTGGAATTCTACGACATTAACTATATGAGGAAGGCCTTCACTCTACTTGCTTACCAGTGTAGGACAACCATACATACATAATATGCATATGACTCTTCCTTTCATTATGATGCGATACGAGTAGGACTGTGTCAGCTGGCCAATGGCCAATGAGGCCAGATTTTTGGCCAAAGTGGCCAGCCAATTTGGATACAAATGACATATATATGGGTATAATATCCATATTTGTATCCGATAAGTATCCGTAT
>Ga0075437_10144_pt1 | contig 15395 bp, 12 predicted proteins | sample MintriMetagenome_FD_74266 | JGI IMG/M metagenome (GOLD analysis project Ga0075437, IMG submission 74266) | Marine eukaryotic communities from Monterey Bay, USA to study complex ecological interactions - Minidiscus trioculatus and... | ecosystem: Environmental > Aquatic > Marine > Unclassified...
AACCAGAATTTCATGCTGAATCCAATAATAGTAGTCTCATTCCACCAAATTGAACACAGGAGCCAATATTTAGCCTAGAAGTCTCATAATAGCAAAATTGTAGGTGGTTAAGGCAGCACTTAACTTTTGCAATATATTCATCAAATATTGACCATATCAAAGGTTATAACACCCTATCCTACCTAAAATTGCACGTAGAATTCGAATATAATAACCGCTTGGAGCCAAATCCAACGTAGGATGCAGTATAACATATATGTGTTTTTGATTCTAGGCTACTAAGGTCAAAAAATGAAAAGTCAATATTTTCACATGCCAACTTCAGAAAGTCTTAGTTCAAACTATATAGAGCAAATGTTGTCACGTACGGATTGCTATATATATTATATTTAATGAGTTATGGTCGTTAACAATTACCCCACTTACCACCTAAACCTAACTAATTTCAACTCAGAAAGGTAATTTATAGAGAAACTTGTGTCTTATTACCTTGTAGGTTTTGTGTCTCAATCGAGGTGATCTTTTTTGTTCCATTATCGGCCACCTTAGAGCGCAGACTGTTGAGGTATCCTCTCATGCAACTATGCCATTGTACTTAGCTTTGATAGAACGTGCTTGGATAGGGAAGAAGGTATGTATGGGAGAATAAAACACATTAATATAATGGAGGGAGAAGATAATAACCATGATGATGAGTTCTATGGAGATCAAGAATCCGATGCTTCACCAGACTCAGTTTTATCATCACATCAACAATATCAATCATTGATATCAAATAATCAATTTGGTAACATTGCAAATCATGAATATAAATCACGTGAGGAATCAATTAAAATAGTATCGTATTTGGATGGGTATGATGAAATGAAAGAGGTTAAGATACAAGATGGTTTTTCGTTTGGTTATAAATCATCTTTTCATGACGCATACAAGATAGGAAGATGTTTGGGTAATGTTTGTGCTCAAGCTGCTTTAGATGATTTACTTGTAAAGACACCCAATACGAGCAAAACAACAACTGCAACTGATAATAAAGATGAGTTTGCTCAAGAAGATCTTCCGCCGCCGCACAAGAGTACTGCAACAATAATAAGGACATTCTTGCGGGATGAGATTCTAATTGGCAGCACAAAAGAAGAAGATGCTGACAAAAGATATGACATGGCATTATCAAAACTTAAGAATGATCTTAAGTAGATTCAGTCTTTTATAATTTGAAACAACTTAAGAGAATGTATATATCAATGTCAATGAAGGCGGTCAGTCAGAGAAGCAAATCATCAGAACTTATATAAATAGAGCATTTGATCAGACCCAGTAACAAATCGTTCATCATCTAAGCGTGCTACTGCCAATGATATTCGAGATGTCTCGTATGTTTTAACACAAGTGCCTGTTGGTATATTGTACATACTAATACTGTTCCCACTGCATGATAAGAAGAATCCTTCACAAATGTAGCTAATGGAAAATACCAAAGCATTAACATTGGTAGATCCAAACTCACGTATACAGCTTCCAGATAATACATTCCAAAGTCGTATAGTTTTGTCATCTGATGATGAGATGATTTCCTTTTTATCTGTAACTGTTGCCAGAGTCTTGATAGATCCAGTATGTCCAAGTAGAGTCCGTACACAAGATGTAGAAGAGTCATTCCAATACTTAATACTATTGTCATGTGATCCCGAGGCAAAGGTTGAAGAGTCTAATGAAACTAATGCCGAAACAACATCGGTATGTCCGGTAAACGATTGTATACATTCACCACTAGAAACTGAGAATAACTTAATAGTACGATCTCTTCCTCCGCTTATAAATCGTTCTCCCTTTGTACCCATGGGAGACACAGTCTTGACAAAGCTTGTATGTCCTGTAAAAGTACGTATGCAGTCATCATTCTCAATATTCCAAAGCTTAATAGTTCGATCATCAGAGCCAGAAATGAAATGCTTATTATCCAATACTGATATAGCATGTACCCAATCTTTATGCCCGCGAAAGATACGTATACATTCCCCTGTGTTAGCATTCCACATTCGTATGGTAGTATCCCATGATGATGAGATGAAGGTGTTTGTGTCCGGTATTGCTGCTATTTGTGTTATTGGTGAGGCATGGCCTTTGTACTTTTGTATTGGTTGTATCATTAATGAATCTTGCTTTTTTGTTGATGTATCAATACTTGTAGGTACTTTCTGAGTATTTGATGATATATTTTTCCAGTGAACATGACTACTTCTTCTTTCTCTGCTGACTTTCCTATAATCACTCTTTTGCTTCTTTGTTGATTCACTTATCTCAACAACTGTTCCAATTCGAGCTAATGGCGCCGCATCTTCATTCCTCTTGACTTTTATATTACTATAATCTGTCTTATTATGTTCTCTCTTTAGTGGTGATGTACCCTGCACTCGTCTCAAGAACTCCCAAGCTTGTTCAGCTTGTTCATTAGCCTCATCGCATTCCAATATTGCCAATTGTTTATCCTTCTCGGTTAAATCACTCGCCTCCTTTACCTTTCTCGCAGCCTCCTCGGCTCTCGAGGCGACCTCTTCTGCATCTATCTTAGATTGTCGGGCGGCTGATAATGCCTTATTTGAATCTCCCATTATATGTTTGAGACTAGATGATATTTGTACGGTTGATTGTAGTGCCGCCTTTGCAGCGGCTTGTCTCTTGGATGCATGATCAACACATTGCTGTGCCGTTTTTTGTGCAGTTAAATATATGTTGGAATCTGCTGATTTGTCTTCGTCGGAGGGGCTAACTTTGGTAAGGGATGATGATATTCTACTTGTATGAGACTTTGTATTGGGATTATAATGTCGATGATGGTGTTGAGGACTGTTATCTAAATCCAAAGGAGTATTGCCTCCATCCAACGACGGAAGACCCAGTGGGTGTAGTGGTCGTTTTCTATTAGATGAATAGGGTGGTGTAGAATTCTTTGTTGTTGTATTCTTACGGCGTGGCTCGTTACTCCTTTGTGATGTTGTAATGGGTAATGTTGTTGTTGTATTTTTTCTCTCGGCATAACTACTACTTCTCTCTACTCCGCTAGGACGATTAGACTCAAGGGAATTTTGAGTAGCATCATCGACCCTCGCCACTGCCGCCAACTCTGTACGGCGTCCCCGCTGCATGGTTTACTACTCAATATCGTATAGCTATATGATCAGTACAATAGTGGTCGTTGGTTTTAAACTTTTTTGCAATCAAGAAGGATACCCCTCGGGGTATCCTTTGCTTTACTTTTTGAGTTATGTTTGTTAGTTGTGTATTGAGGCTGATATTATCCGATGACGAATAGAAGTTTACCACATAATACAGGTAGTATTGCCAGCATCTAGTGATAGTTTAACACTCTTTTAATTGGTGGTATATTGTGACGCCTAGTGTTCTCCAAGACCACCATTTTATCACAAATTATGATGGATAACATGACGATGATGATGGGTTTATACACCCTGATAATACCTGTATGCTATGCATTTTCAACATATCAACATCAAAAGATATCAAGATGGCCACCATTATTTGCAACAACCACCATAGATGGTGATGTTGATAGCAAAGTATCACCATTCAACCATGATATTGCAAGAACAATCTTTGCTCCTTTATTCTTCTCTCTATATTATGATAAGAATAATAATAATGAAGTTAGACATCAATATCAACGTCCATCACCCTTCGAAGATCAAAGCTGTGCACAAACATCAGAACGTATGCTACGAAGAATGTTAGACAATCGATCTCGTAGTGATGGTAGAACTGTTTGTCCAGATTCACAAACGTTTAGTTTAGTTGCTGGTGCGTATGGTCGATTGAGGTATGTTAATGAATCTTCTAAAGGTAGTAAAAGGAGTAAAATAGTTACATGGGAAGAAGAACAGACATATATTAGTGGAGAAATTAGAGGACGTATAAGAGCTGTCAAAGTGACATCTACAGATAAGTTACAACAACTCCTTCAGCTTCAATTACAACTATGTCATAAAGAAGGGTGGCATATAGCGGTAGTACCATCAGTAGATATGTACAATAGAGTATTGAAACGACTGGCTCGGCAAAATAGAAGTAGATATCAACAAAAGGATGATGAAGTTAGTGCGGCAGAACAAGCTTGGTTGTGGTTACAGCTAATGAAGTCTCCACTTCCAAATAATGAAGAAAGTATTCCTTTATGCCAACCAAACATACAAACTTATTCACATGTTATTAGTGCACTTACATCATATCGCGAACCTTCAAGAAACATGAATACAAAGTCATTGATAGAGACTCCACTCAAACGAATATACGAACCAATAGATTATTTTGCTAAACAAATTAATATAGAAATAGAGAGACCACCATCAAAGTTGACACTAGACTGGTGTCTACATGAGGCAGAAGCTTTACTAACAATCATCGAAGATGAATATAATAGTAATAGTATAATAGAAAAGAATGTCGACTTAAGTACTGACAAGATGAAAGATACTCTAGCCCATGCATACAAATGTATATTAGAAGGATGGGGTAGATATGCAGTAATAAAAAGTAAAGAAAGTAATGTTGTTGTTGTCGATCCAAAACGAGCATATGAACTGCTGACTCGCCTGGAGGAACTTCCAAATACAACAGCAGTATCATCAAGCTGTTATTCGTCTGTAATATTGGCCTTGTCTGTTTGCAATCTTCCAACAGCTGCAGCTGATGCTGAAGATGTGCTACAACGAATGATGAATCGATATGGTATAAGTCAATCTTCGGATATAGATCTTGTGTCGGCCAACTTTAATGTTAATGATGTGTCCAAAGCCTTCAGTGGAACTATTGGAGCTCATGCAAAAAAGAACGATGCACCACAAGCAGATTTAGTATTAAACCAAATGATAGAATTATATGATAGTGGGAAGTTAGGAGACGATTTTGCACCTGAGCCCAGAGCGTTCGGTACTTGCATATCTCTGTGGGCTAAATATGATCCAAATATTAGAGAGGGAAGAAGATGGAGAGGTGGAAAAGATCTGATCTCTCGTGAACAAAGATTTCATAATGCTGACCGTGCCGAAGCCATTCTATCTGAGCTAGAAGGGATAGCAATAGCAGAGTCTGACAAGGGTAATGAGATGTTCAAATTAAATGCAAAACCTTATAATATTGCAATCTTGGCTCGATGTCAAACTACAATGAAAAGTGACAAGTACAACAATAATAGAGAAGAGAATGAAAAAATAATATTACATGCTCAATCGATACTTGATCACATGGAGTATGAGATTGGTGTTCCTCCGGATCCCTATACGTATGCCACGCTACTCAATAGTTGGTGTCAAGAAAGTGCTCCTGGTAATGAGAAAGCTGCTGATCAGGCCGAAGAGCTATTGAGAAGACGCATAGAAGATGTAGACATTGATATCATGGATAGAGAGTGGAGCACTGCAAAAAGGGGAGTACGATCGGTAGAGATCTGGCCAAACGTCAAACATTATTCTTCAGTGCTGTCTGCGCATGCAAAGACGAAGAGTGCCGCCGGTGCTCGGAAAGCACTAGCGCTATTATCAGAGATGGAAGCGAGATTCTATAATGCAGATGTTGTAGAGGGTGATGACAATAATGATGATTATGATGATACATCTACCTATCACATTGACAAAAAAGAATCATGCAAGCCTGATCTTATATGCTACTCGATCGTCATAGATGCCTTTGCGAACAGTCGACTTCCAGAAGCTAGCAGTGTGGCACTTCGACTGTTAAAGGCAGTAGAGACGAAGTATGAGGCTGGGGATATGACTATGAAGCCTAATGCCAGACTTTATACTGCTGTCATTCTATCGCTGGTTCATTCTCCCCTCCTTGACGATGATCTTTCGGATAAACATATCAATAATGCTCAACATGCATGGGCTATATTGGAGAAGATGATAGATAACGACGTTCAACCAAACGCCTATACATACAATTACATTATAAATTGTGCAGCTGAATCAGCGAGCGGTGATATTGATGATCAAAAGGTCTCGTTTGAGATTGCTCTACGGGCTTTTCAAGCATTGAGAAAAGATGGACTATGTAATAGCTTTACTTTTGCATTCATGATAAAGGCATGTAACAATTTGCTTCCTTCTGGGGAACTCCGAGCGAAAGTTATATCAAAGACATTTGTAGAATGCTGTCAGAATGGGCATCTGAATGATACTATATTGGACAGGCTGTGGCGAGGACTTACGCCGACTCAGTTTTTTAAGATAGTGGGAGAAGAGAAGCCAAGAGTAAGAGATAGCTATCTGGAGAAGTCATCTATCAAGACTAATCAATTACCAGAAGCTTGGAGTGCGAACTCGATGAAGAAATGGAGTACAAATAGATCTTTCAAGAAGAAGAGAGTCTAAGGATTTCCACCGATAGATTCACAACTGATCTGGAGTGATTACTTTATATAATATGTACATATCTGACTACTCTCGAAGCCTCTAGCTTTGTTCACCTATTCATCAATGTTAACCATTTTACCTGTCTTGGGGTCTCTCACATATGTTCCTGAACCGGAAGACCTCGACGTTATATCATCATCAAGCAATTATAGAGTTTGAAACAAATATATTGCACTAGAATTAATTGCTACGTTCTACTTCTCCTCATACCAATCTGGTTTTCCGAGCTTGCCATATTGGTATGCAGTCACATCTCCATGTGAACCAGTACTAAGTGGATGTAACTTGCCAACCTTTGCCTCATGCTCAAGCCTTGCCAGATTGACTACCTGAAACAAATTTGATGGAGTTGCTGATTTCTTCGATTGATTCTTGTGATTGAGTTCTACACCGGAGCGGGTTGGCTCCCTCATGTTCAAAAAGCTCTCATGCTTGTTACCTGGACACTTCACACCAAGCATCTTAATTAACTCTCTGAACATCCTTGAACACAACAAACTATTCTTTCCTCTTTCCTCAATAAATCCCATTTCGTCCCCCTTCCTCAAATCCGGCAAGTAAATCCTCAAATTCATCCATACTACTACCTGCACAGTCTTGTAGGTAATAAAACCATTACCTTCCTGGGGATTACTGAATGCTCCTCGCTCCTCAAGATCTAACCTTGTTGATGCCACTTCCTTGATGCACAATATTTCTGTGACAGAGCGGTGCACATCGCCATAGATATCAGGAGAGTATAGCAAGTGATTTGGAGTATCTAATCGCTCGTAGTAATCGCGGATGAGCTCCTCTCGCCCATGATAATGACAACATTTGCAGATTAGTCTACACTTGAGTGCCTCCATGATGACTTCACGTGGTCCATATTCTTGGTTGGCAATATCGCTAAGCCCTTTCCACTTTGGGAACCACTCAATGAGATGATCCAAAGGAAGCTGATACAATAATAGTCTGTCTTATTAGCTAATTGAAATCATATTACACAAAAACATCAATACACTCCATCTTACCTTGCATAATTGACTAAATAAGTCCACATCATCTCCCCCACGTGGGCAGTTGTAACACTCGACACAGAAATACTTGATGTATGACAGTGTAATCTGACCTAGCATAAACTTCCACTGAGACTTCCAACGACTTTCATAACCCTCCTTAACTGATTTTGGTGAACATAATTGTTCCATAGAATATCCATACGGCTCGAGTTCCTCCACCAACTTTTCATACGTGACAGAAGGATGTTCAGAAGTTGTTCCCTCGCCTAGTTTCTCAATCTCGAGGAGCTTCTCAAAGACCTTACAATTGTCGATCAATGCATGTGGGGTAGGTTTATGTCGACTCTAAAAGAATTTGCAACAGATTTTGTGTTAAACATTAGAACGGTGTGGTGAATGCTGTAATGTTCGAATAAAGGTTATAACTTACCTCTCTTGACTTAGTTACACCGGCCTCTGCTTTCTTCTTCTCCTGACTATCCTTTACCTTCTTTACCTGATGCTCCATACGTTTGATTTCCTCAGATGTAACATTACCACGATTAACTCTCCGTTCCTTTGGTTCTTTCTTATAACTCTGTTTGTAATACGGATCTGAGATACATTCCTTGCCAGTAAGCGTGGGAAGGCCATCAATGACATCCCGGTCATTATTCAATTTCACCTCATGATCATTTCGATATTTCTTCTTAGCTCCCTCCTTATCATTCAATAAGTCTTCCATTCTTCTATAGATTTTCCTTCTCGTAGTTCGGTTTTCATTGTTATTGGATGGTTTGCTTTTTGTTGGAGGGTTTTTGATGTCATTAACAATAGGTGGTGTAAATACTTTGCCACCTTCTTTATTTAAAAACTGAACTCCAGCTTTCTCCAATTCGGATATGATGTGCTATCAAAATATAATATTAATGTTAGTATAGATAAATATACAACAACAACAAAAGATAACATATATTACTCACCATAACAATCACATTCCTACGATTACCTCCAACATACTCTTTGCCAACATGCTCTTCACCATCAACTTTACCAACATACTTTTCGCCATCAAATATCACACCGCCACCTTCATATTCAACCCCTCCTAAATACAACGACTTGCCGTCATCGGCAAATACAGGTGTTTTGTAGTTATATTTATTCGTCACTCGGTTATTACCTCCATTACTCAATGCACCAGCTGCAAAGTCTTCTAAATTATCAATCATTAACTTCATTAATAAGTCTTCAGCTGTATTATATGCTCTATGTCCGTAAACTGATAATAATACATTATCCGGTTTTGTCGCATCCGTGATGACACGTTCTGCTTTCTTATCATCACCCCCCTTTTTTGTTACTGTTTCACTAGCTGACGGTTTTGATTCATCTTCCTTCACATCTTCTCCTTCATCGCCTTCTTCATTTGATGGCTTCCTATATTTTCTATCATCAAAGTCTGTAAAGATAGATAATAATCTATCACAGTTCATAAAACTATCACGATTGCCACTCTGCGCCACAATACTCATAACCGGAGGTGGTTTCTTATTGTAATATTCCATACTATTCTTCTTTTCATCATCATCGTATGGTTCAAATTTGTTAGGAATGTATTTCGCATTGATAAATGGACTCATAATATTAAGTTCCTCGTCATCGGTGACGGCAACATTATCGTCTTTGCTGTATACAATCCTACCGAGTTTTGATAGATCAATATTTGACCACTTCGGAGATGATATATCATCAATATCACTATCGTCATCACTATCTGAGGATTTCATATCTCTCAACTTTTTAAGTTGTTCTATTGAATATTCATTAACAATCTTTAAGCCATCACTATTGGGTTTCATTCTCTTCCCTTCTCTTCCGCCGCCTCCACCATCACTATCACCAACCATACTAGAGAATAACAGTGATGACGACGTCGGTGGACCGAAGACTGAGTTAATACGCTGTACAGTTCTACTCGGGATAATCATCTTATTGGTCTACTATAGTCTAACCATATATGTGGAGCAAGAGCTACTTACTAACAACCAATAATAAGCACCTACTGTGTTGTGGACTTCATCTTCTAAACTAAAACCAACTTTACATTGGTTTAATCCCATAAGTGTCAAACCGCTTTATACCTATTAGTTCATACTACTAGCTATTGTACTATTACCAATCAGCTTTTGTCTATATCTCTATTGCTATTTACAAAGATCAAACGTAAGTGTATGATATCTTTGTCCTCTATATTGTATATCTTTTTATATATAGAATTATCAGGACATATGAACTAACTAAAATTATTCTATCGGTGCACCTATCTTGTGTTACCATATTTTAAACTATCACATCTAACTAATCTTCGACCAGATCATGGAACGTCTGCTACGAAACGAACTGTTAAAGTCTATGTCTAACAGCGAAATTGAAAGTGAGTTGAAACAGCGTGGTAAGGATTGGGATGATTATAATCCAAACCAAATTTTATATGCCTTGTTAAAAAGTATGGGTGATGATGGTGAGATAGATCAATTCGAATTTGGTGATATCATGTCCGATACGGTACCAGATGATTTTTATGGGTTACGTGAAGATGATGATTTTAAATCTATGATTGGTGATGTTGTTGATTTTGAATCAGATGATGAAGAGTAAGTTTTAATATGTATTGTTGTGTTGCATTTTTTACGTGTTGTGTTTATTAACATATAATTAGGGTCACTAGTGATACCCCAACTGCAGCAACCTCTACTACTAAGAAGAAGAAGAGGAGTTCTGCAACATCCGATACAACGGAGAAGAGCTCGGATAAGCAACTGAAGAAGATGAAGAAGGTGAAAAAGGTTGCTACTGAATCATCACCCTCTCTCGAATCACCCACTCCAATTCATACACCCAAAAGTCCTATGGATGAGACGTTACTGCAGGCTGTAACTAAATCTCCGGTTGAGGGTAAACATGTTAGTACACCATCAGGAAGTGTGCCATTCCCCAAATCTGATGATAAGGGTGAGAAGTTGGCACCTCATCTATCTAAGTTTGATACGCCAAAGTCGAATGAAGATACAGCTGCCGATGAAGGGGCATCCAAGGAAACTACACCTCGTTCGAAGAAGGTACGTCTATCAAAAGTAGCGGATGCAAAAGATATCTCTGCTGATTACGACGAAGCAATGCAAACCCAAGGTCAAGGCAATAGTTTATACCGATTATTGAATGCTGAGGATACGAAGTTGTCTGGTAAATGCCGTGACAAAGTTACTCATTCTCTTTTGGGTTCAAATCAAAAGGGTGTAAATGTATTCAATAGCAAAGCTCTTGATACAGACCCAAAGAATTACAAAAGACTTGCCGTTGAAGTTGGGCATGCCTTTTTCTATGATGGGTTCCTAACCCTAGCTGAAGCAAAGGAAGCCATTAATCATTTATCGGATTTGGCAGTGAAACATTGGGAGTATTTCGAGAAGGGGTGTAAGCTACGATTAGAAGCAGCTGAGTCAAAAGGCAAGAAGGTGGATGGAAAAGCTTTTGAGGATGCTGCAAGTGAGTAAAGTTTCAAGGCTTGTGGAAAGCCTAGAAACTTGGACTCGGATATCGGACCTCATCAAGGCTTCTATCAGTGGAGGAATATACTATACTATACTACGGGGGTTTATTTTATGATATTTTATATAGAGTTGAAAGTTGAAAGGATGTTTATTGAGATTCGGGGGGATTGAATTCTCATCATCTGAAATTTGTTTATTATCTAGAGTAAGATGATTCATTGCTCCGGCAGGCTGTGTATCATTGAATAACTTATAGTGAAAGACAACTTTAGCAAATCAATAGAATATGCTTTCCTTAAGTTACCCATGGCTGTGTCTTCTTCTTTTTTGGTTGGTCCTCTTCTACTTCTTTTTCTTCTTTCGATCCTGCTGTTGGTAAACCATCAGACCAAGTATCCCACAGGGAGTCTAACATGCATTCTGTTTCATCATCTTCATCACATTGTTGTGGTATCTCAGTATTTCCCATATCAATATCCTCGTCTGAGTATATTGCAGTGATACAATCTGCAGTCATGACGTCATCACCAACGATACATAGTTCTACTAGTGCTAATTCATGTCTTTCTTTAACATCAGATCCGCGAGCTACCCGAATTACAAGAGGACTGGAACGAAGATGCGCGTTTCAATAATTTGTGAAGATGAAAGAGAAGTGATTGCAACATATGTTAGTACATATAATAGTATGCAAGGGTTATCAATAAAGGCAAATTGATCAAAACAATACTAACGCGGACTTTCCTATCCTCTTGTCTTCCACCAACAAGTGATTGGATCCTGTCAATACCTAATCCAGCAACATCTATCAATTCGTCAAAAGTGCCAGATAACTGTACAATAACATCTCCTTCTTTCAACCCAGCCTTGGCAGCATTACCTCCTTTCTTCACCTCTGATACAAACACATACTTTGCATTTTCATCTGTCTCAACTGCCAAACTCTCTTCTACTGAACATCCCAATGGCTTGTGCTCATTTAATGTAAATAGTTGTAATATACAATTCTCCAATGGGCCCCTGAGATTAGGGAGATTATCAACATCGTCATCATCTGAAAACCCTATCCCCAATGTATAGCTTGGCGTTTGAACTTCACTATAAAGTGGAAAGAACGTTGATAATTGTCGTTTGTTTGATATTATATCAGTAGATGAAAATCCATAACATAATAATATTTTACATTGCAATGCTGCTATTGAAAAGAAAAGTATATTGTAGGCCAACATTGTAGTTGAAGAACGCCATCGGCGAAGAATGACGATATTTCCTTCTTGTGATATTTGAATCATACGATATCGTATTGATATTTACGCGCCAAGCCAATGATTACCCTCCCTACTCCTCATAAACAGCTGCAGATTGCTTGTTGCAGTTGTCGGCGTGGCGGCAATAAAAATGACTTTTTGCCGGTATCCTTTTATGAGAGTTTGGCAGTATTGATAGAGATGTTGATTTGATTGTTGATATAAAGAAAGGATAGTATTGAGTTTGAGTCTAACTCAACATCAGCTTGCATTATGGCGTATAGAAGACATGGAAGAAGAGGTGTTGGTGTAGGCGCGGCGAAATCTGCAGCGTAAGTCCGTAGATACTTCAAATAATGCACATAATATTCGATAAGTAATGATAGCAATTGAACTTTTGTTGCTTTGGTCTTCAATATATTATATATGAATAAATGTGGTATCAACGTGATGAAATGATGCTGTAATGTCTGTATAATATATACTCATGTTATCTTATAATGTATATGAAAATGATATTATGATACCACATACAATAACAACAACAATACACATAGCTATGCCAAGAAGGCAGAAGAACTCAAGACTACATCGCTTGCATCAGCAATGGAAACAGTTGAGAAGTTAGAGATAACGTTGGGTGAATTTGCAAAGACACATAAACATTCAATTCAACATGACCCAGAATTTAGAGCGAGATTTCTTGAAATGTGTGCACCTTTGGGTGTTGATCCGCTGAGTGCGGAGAAGGGATTTTGGGGTAGTATGCTCGGGATTGGCGAGTTCTATTATGAATTAAGTGTTAAAGTTGCAGAGGTATGTCTTGCTAGTAGATCTCGAAATGGTGGTATAATCAAAGTTAGTGAAGTGAAAGATATACTAACACAAAGAGGGACAAGGTTTCAATTTGCAAATTCAAAGAATAAAAGTTCATATAGTGAAGAGGATATAATAACATCAGTGAAGAAGCTATCTAAGCTGGGTTCAGGATTTCGTACTATCAAAGTAGGTAGAGTAGTGATGATTGTATCGGTACCAGAAGAGTTAGATGATGATCACATGCAAGTGATGAACTTGGCGGAAGATAGTGGCCGTTTCTCATTGTATGGAGTAGTAACTGTTGATGATATGACTCGAGAACTGGGTTGGGATAAAGATAGATCAAATAGAGCACTAGAACTGTTGTTGGGTAAAGGCATGGTATGGCTAGATATACATCGTGATCAAAAGAGATATTGGTTTCCAAGTTTGTGGAAGAAGCAAGGTTCATGAAAACAATATTATCAAGGTAGACGGAGCATATAGGTCTTTTTAGATTTGTAAGACGAAACGTATAGTTATTGTAGATTAAGAGGTGAAATGGTACTATTAGCTACTCTCATTAGATATGGGTGCCTACAGGGGATCATGTTGCAAATATGTACATAGGACTTGTGATTGAAGGAGTTTTCAATGAAAACTGATGGATAAATAGGATTCATTGAGCAAATTTGTTGAGTACAGTTCAGGAGAGTTCAGGTGTTGATATTAGTTACATATTATCAAAGGCATATATATCTTACTGCCGGGTATTGAGTGCTCTATAACATATACATATGAGACATTGCTGCAATAGTAGTTACTCCTCGATATTGTTTGTTTTTCTGCTGCGAGCACCTTCTGTTGTGGCATTCCAACAACATCATTATCATCGGTATCATCAACAACTTTCTAGACGTATCAACTCGATGAGGTCTAGCTTAGAGAGTACATCTGCATCGTCTGAACTTGAGATAGAAAAGAAGTTTTCTATAAAAGATGCGAAACAAGTAGAGCAAAGGTTGTCATCTCTTGGGTTTGAAATCACACACAAGGAGAACTTTGTTGACTGGTATTTCGACTTGCCTGCTCCATATTGGCACTTCTCATTGCAAGACTGTTGGTTCCGGTACAGAGAAAAGAAGGTAAAAGTTAGTATGAATAACTATGGTTGGAGAGGTATATGGCAAGTGAAGAAAGGAACGAAGCAAAAGGAAGATGAGGATATAGAGGATGGAATGACTGTGTATCAAGAAGTGAAAGGAAAGGAAGCTAAAGAACTAATACTGAACATGTTAGGGGATATAAGTGCATCAGCAATTGATAATGTCTCTGAGAGCACTTCATCTAATATGAAATTTGATCATGATATACCCCATCTAGAAGGAGCTGAGCGTCTAGTACCATTTGCTAGACTAGAAACATTTAGAACATGCTACAGATCCACATCTAATGAAGATTTGAGAGTTGATGTGGATACAACAGACTTTGGGCATCAAGTCGGTGAAGTAGAAGCGATTCTGAACGATTCTATTGCTGATAAAGAGGAGATCAAAAAAGCAAAAGAGAGCATCTCAAAGCTAGTTGATTTGATATCATGTCGTGAGAGTGAAACAGCGGCAGCTGATGAATCAAGTATGGCAGCAATCGGAAAGTTAGAGTATTATCTGATGAAGAATCATCGTGATCACTATGATGCATGTGTTGAAGCTGGAGTCATATGAGCAGATATGGTTCATGCTGCTATTAACAACTTTATTATGCGCAAGTCAAGTAGTTGCTGCTGTGATCAAAAGATATAAGAGGGGGGGGGGGCACTCTAGTAGTCACTGCTGTCTTAAAGTATGAGAAGAAGAATAGCAGAATAAGTATTTGCTGCTGTGGATAGATAGAAAAAGAACACATATAAATACTAGTCACTACGCTATCTATAGGTATTATAATGGGAAGAAGAATAGCAGAGTGATTATTTACATTCTCTTAAGGGATTATAACATCTCGACATACTTATGACATAATCGAGACGTCTCTCTTGAGACCAGCAGACCGACTCCATCCTTTGTAAACATATAGGGTTGTAACACCTCTCAAAAAAGCTAAAAAGCAAGCGTGGAACCTCAGTTGTTTGTCTACTCTTTGTTTGCCACACTTCTTGGTGAAATAGATCTTGTTCCGTGTCCGGGGAACTGTTCCTCGTAGTAACTCCAAACATGTTTGAAAGCACCATTTATTTCTGATTCATCATATCCCGTCAACAGACGCAGTTCAGGTCTCCACCTGGGTTGTATTTGCAATGCCACACGGCTTGCCATGAGGATAGCAGCTGCCAGATGTGTAGGCAGATATTGTTGGAAGGAGTATTCCTGCAATGTAAGATTACAGAAGAAG